>Ga0207646_10000843_pt1 | contig 39711 bp, 39 predicted proteins | sample KBSK5502metaG_FD_184343 | JGI IMG/M metagenome (GOLD analysis project Ga0207646, IMG submission 184343) | Corn, switchgrass and miscanthus rhizosphere microbial communities from Kellogg Biological Station, Michigan, USA - KBS K5-50-2 metaG... | ecosystem: Host-associated > Plants > Roots >... | reverse complement strand
CGACGTTCCAATCGGTGTTTTCGTTTACGGGCGGCTAGATGGGAGTGCTTTCCAACGCGGCGGCGCTTCTGGGCAAGGAAGTGCGGACAGAGTTTCGCTCGCGCGAGCTGCTGAGCACCACGATCGTATTCGTGCTGATCGTGGTGGTGCTGTTCAGCTTTACTTTCGATCCCACAACGAACGAGTCGCATCGTTTTGGGCCGGGACTGCTGTGGCTGGCATTTCTGTTTGCCGCGTCATTGATGTTGCAGCCCTGCTTCCTGCGTGAGCAAGCGAACGATACTTTGAGCGCGCTGCGACTCGCTGTAAGCGACCCATTTGCAATTTTTCTGGCGAAGATCGCCGCGAATACTTTGTTTCTGCTGCTCACGGAGCTCTTGATGCTTCCCGTGTTCGCGGTACTTTTTAACGTGAACTTTCGCGGGCAGTTGCCGGGAATTTTGTTGACATTCTTTCTCGGGAGCCTTGGAATTTCGACGGCGGGCTCGGCGCTGGCGGCGATTTCCGCGCAAGCGCGAATGCGCGAACTGCTGCTGCCGCTGCTCTTGCTGCCATTGCTTGCGCCGATTCTCGTGGCCAGCACGGAAGTTACTGTGGGGCTGATGTCCGCCGATCCAGTGATGCAATGGAAGGGAATCGGTTTTCTAGCGGTGTTTGACGTGGTGTTTTTGACGGCGCTGTGGCTTTTCGGCGAATATTTACTGGAGGAATAGGCGGGAATGGCGAAACGCGTCGTGCTTTGCGCTGCGGCTGTCTTGCTGGTGATCACCGCCGGGTACGCCTCTTTTTTTGTAGCGCCCCAAGAACGTACCATGGGCGACCTGCAGCGTATTTTTTATTTTCACGTAAGCTGCGCGTGGGCCGGCCTCACCGCGTTTTCCATCGGTTTTGCAAGTAACCTTTTTTATGTCTGGAAGCGCAAGGAAAAGTACGATTGGCTCGGCGTGACATGCGCGGAAGTTGGCGTAGCATTTACGACGATTGTTTTGATTTCCGGCCCGATCTGGGCAAAACCAGCATGGGGAATCTATTGGACCTGGGATGCGCGGCTGACTTCCACGTTTGTTCTGTGGCTCCTCTATATTTCCTATTTGCTGTTGCGCACGCTGGTGGAAGAGCCGGACCGCCGGGCGTTATTGAGCGCGCTGTTTGGAATTTTTGCCTTCATTGACGTCCCGATTGTTTTTGGCGCGATTCGCTGGTGGCGCACGCAGCACCCGGCGCCAGTGATCATGGGCGGGCCGAATTCGGGTCTAGCTCCGGGGATGCGTCCCACATTTTATTTTGCGGTGCTTGCGATGCATATATTTATGTGGTTTCTGATCTCGGAACGTTATGCGCTTGAGAAAATGCGAAGCGAAGTTGAGGTGTTGCGCCGGGAGGCGGAGGCATCGTGAAAAATCTCGACAGCGTATTCTGGGCGTACATACTCGGCTGGGCGATTTTTTTTGGCTTTTATTTGAGTATCGCGAAGCGCTCGAACGATTTACGCGCCGAAGTCGAACGCTTGAAAAAGTCCGCATGGAGATCGACGGGAGAAAAGTAACTTGGCAGGGACGAAGCGCGTAGGAGTGGTGTGCTTTCAGCTGGGCGGGCCTGACTCGCTCGAAGCGGTCGAACCGTTTCTGCGAAATCTTTTTCTCGACCCCGACATTATTCCGATGGGGCCTTTGGGATTTTTGCGCGGGCCGCTGGCGCGCTATATCGCGAAAAAACGTTCCGCGCCAGTGGCCGGGCGTTACGCCATGATTGGACGGCGTTCCCCGATCGCGTTGCTCACGGAGCGTCAGCGTGTGAAATTGAAGGCAGCGCTTTCTCCGTACATGGATCCGGTTGTGGTTACGGCGATGCGCTACTGGAAGCCGTTCACGGAAGATGCCGTTGCCGCGTTGAAGGCCGCAGGGCCGCTGGACGAGGTGGTGCTGCTGCCGCTGTATCCACACTATTCGTATGCGACGACGCTCAGCAGCATGAAAGAGTGGCGGCGCGTGTATGGGAGTCCGGCAGGTGGACCGCCGGAACGAGTGATCGAATCGTTTTACGACCACCCATCGTACATTCAGGCGTTGGTGCAAAAAGTTGGCGTTTGCTTGCGGCAGTTTCCGGATAGTTCACGGATTCACCTGCTCTTCAGCGCGCACGGCCTGCCGATGAGCCTGGTCGAAAAGGGCGATCCCTATCCGAAGCAAATTGCCGAAACCGTCCGTCTCGTGTGCGAGACCGGGGCGAAGGCGTATGCGGGTTGGCCGAAGACGCATTTGCTTTGCTATCAGAGCCGAGTCGGACCCTCCAAATGGCTTGAGCCGCCGTTTCTGGAGACGCTGGAGCGCCTGGGCCGTGAAGGCGTAAAGGAAATGATGGTGGTGCCGATTTCTTTCGTTACAGAACACATTGAGACGCTGCACGAAATCAACATCGACGGGCGCATCGACGCCAAAAAATACGGTATTGAGCGGTTCCGGATGATGCCGGCAGTCGGAGATTCTCGGCCGTTCATCGCTGCACTGCAAGATTTGGTACTAAAAGCACTGGAAATCACGGACGAAAGACAACACCTGCGCGCGACGGGCTGACGTGCACGCGGGAAGCGCGCTGGAGTATAATTTTCGCCTGGAAAGTCATCGATGAAAGCTATTTATCACCGGCGTGTCCACGGCTTCGCCGTTTTCGTTTTCTTTTGGACGATCTTATTACTAATTGCGGGAGCGCTCGTCACCTCGAACGAAGCTGCATTGTCGGTGCCTGATTGGCCGACGTCGTATGGAACGTTTACACCGCCGATGGTCGGCGGAATTGTTTACGAGCACAGCCATCGCGTAATCGCCGGCGTCCTGGGAATTTTGTTAATTGTTGAGGCCATTGTGATCTGGCGCCGCGAGGAGCGGCGGTGGCTGCGATGGTTTGCACTGGCTGCAGTAGGCGGAGTCGTGGCGCAAGCGATCTTGGGCGGGGAAGTCGTAATCAAGCTGCTTCACTACTGGCTGCCAGTACTGCATGCGTGCTTTGCCGAGATCATGTTTGGCGCAATTTTGTGTCTGGCGGTTTTTACGAGCAAGTGGTGGACGGACTCGCATGAAATGCTTCAAGATCGAGGCGGCATCTCGATTCACTCGCTCGCGATCCTTAACGCTGTCGTAATGTTTATTCAGGTTTTTCTTGGCGCGGGCTTCCGCCATCAGTACGCACCGATCTGGCCGCATATCGTGGGGGCGTTTGTCGTCTTGGGCGTGATGATCTGGACGGCAGCCGTGCTGCGGCGGCGTTTTGATTCTTCGCGCGAGCTGACGTTTGGCCGGACACTGCTGCATTCGATGGTGGGAACGCAGATTTTGCTGGGAGGCGCGGCGTATTGGTCGCGACTGGTGACGCAGGATGCTCCGCAACCGATGCCGGCGATGGTCGTGCTAACGGTAGTGCACACGGTTTTTGGGGCGCTGGTGTTTGCTTCGTCGATTCTGGTTGTGCTGATGTGCTATCGTCTCGTGCCACGTCGGGGAACAGTTGCGGTTCCGTCCCGGCCTCAGGCTGCGATCGAATGAGTACGCTTCGTTCAACGAATTTCACGCTGATGAGCCGCGCCGGCGCGTATGTCGCGCTAACCAAGCCTGACGTTTCTTTCCTTGTTTTGATAACGACCGGCGCCGGATTTTACATGGGCGTTCGCGGGCCGGTGGATTGGCTGAAACTCGTGCACACGGTGTTTGGCACGATGCTGATCGCGGCGGGCACAGCGGCGCTCAATCACTACATTGAACGTGAATCTGACCGCCACATGCGGCGAACAGCTTCGCGGCCGCTGCCGAGCGGCTTGTTGCAGCCGGCAGAAGCGTTATGGTTTGGCGTTGCGTTAGCGATTGCCGGTGCCGCGGACCTGTGGCTGGTGGGCGGCTCGATGGCGTCGCTGTTGGGCGTTGTGACTTGCCTGAGCTATTTGCTGGCGTATACACCGCTGAAGAAGCGCACGGTGTGGGCTACGTTCGTGGGAGCGTTCCCGGGAGCGATTCCTCCGATGATTGGCTGGGCAGCGGCAAGCGGCAGACTGGATAAAGGTGCGTGGCTGCTATTCCTGATTTTGTTTTTCTGGCAGTTTCCGCACTTCCATGCAATTTCGTGGATGTATCGCGAAGATTATGCGCGCGCCGGAATTCAGATGTTGCCGGTGGTGGACCGCGACGGAACGCGAACGTTTCGCCAGATCATCATCACTGCGGGAATGCTGGTGGGCGTAAGCGTGCTGCCGTCAGTGCTTGGTCTTGCCGGGGTGCTCTATTTTTTTGGCGCACTGGTGTTGAGTACGGCGCTCGTGCAGGTTTGCCTGTGGGCCTCAACCGAAAAGACGAACGTGCGGGCAAAATGGCTGATGCATGCCACGATTCTGCATATTCCTATCCTGCTCGGTTTGATGGCCTACGACAAAATCGCACGGTAGAATTTTCGAGAGTTTTTCTAACGCCATAAAAAACGCAACGCTGTGGTTTTACGTCTGCGTGACCGGCGTGATCGTCTATTGGATGGTGTATCAGCTTTAGGCGCCAATTCGCACCCGAACGAAAAATCCTAGCTAACTCGCAAAGGCAACGCGGCGATTACGGCTTCAGTAAATTGGTCTGTGCCGGCTTTCCCGCCGACATCGTGAGTGGTGTGCTTTGCCTCACGATAAACCGTTTCAAGAGCTGTTTCGATGCGACGGGCAGCGGACCGTTCGCCAAGATAGTCGAGCATCAGAATGCTGCTCATCAGGAGCGCGGTTGGATTCGCAAGGCCCTTACCAGCGATATCCGGCGCCGTGCCGTGGACGGCTTCAAAAATCGCGCCGTTATCTCCGATATTCCCGCTGGGAACAACTCCGAGACCGCCTACGAGCCCTGCCGCAAGATCGCTCATCACATCGCCATAGAGGTTCGGGAGGAGCAAGACATCGAACTGCTGCGGATTCAGAACGATCTGCATGCAGGCATTGTCAACAATCATCTCTTTGTATTCGATTTCGGGAAATTCGGCAGCGACGGCGCGAATTGACCTGAGAAACAAGCCGTCCGAGAGCTTCATGATGTTGGCTTTGTGAATGGCGTGAATTTTCTTGCGGCCCTCTTTTTTGGCGTGTGTAAAGGCAAACCGCGCAATGCGCGTCGAAGCGCGTTCCGTGATGATTTTCAGGCTTTCAACGACTCCCGGCACGACTTCATGCTCCAGGCCGGAATAAAGGTCTTCCGTATTTTCACGAACGATCACGACGTCTACGTTTTCAAAGCGAGATTTGAGTCCCGGAAGATTTTTGACGGGGCGAAGGTTCGCGTAGAGATCAAGAGTCTTGCGCAGAGCGACGTTCACACTGGGAGCGCCGCCGGCGATGGCGGTGGCCATCGGGCCTTTCAGTGCAACGCCGTTGCGGCGCACGGATTCGACTGCCGTTTGATTCAGGACTTGTCCTGTATCACCGGAGCCGGCGCCGTTGGCCCGTGCGTCGATCTCTTCCCAATCGATCTGAACGCCAGCGGCTTCCAGAATGCGCCGTGTCGCGCGAGAGACTTCCGTGCCGATGCCTTCGCCCGGCAAAAGCGTGACCTTGTGTCTCATAGGTGCATCTAATTGTATTGGATGGAGTTCGGGTTGTCGAAGCACGTCAGGGAAGAGAGTTTCCTTGAGGCAACTGCGACAAAATTCCAGAAGATGAACTATAGTTCTTTTTCTGCTACACTAATTTGGTAGGAATTTCTGCGGTAGATGCCGCGGCGGAGGCCCAGAATCATGATTAGTCTTACCCCGACAGCAAGCACCAAAGTCAAGGAAATCATGGGGATGCAGAACCCTGTGCCAACGGCGTTGCGCGTGGCCGTGGTCGGCGGCGGGTGTTCAGGCTTCCAGTACCACATGGCGTTCGAGAACCAGACGAACGACAGCGATGAAGTGATCGATTTTAACGGCCTGAAGGTAGCCGTGGACCAAATGAGCTCCATGTATCTGGAAGGCGTCGAGATCGACTACATCGAAACGATCGAGGGAGCGGGCTTCAAGTTCAACAACCCGAACGTGAAGAGCACCTGCGGCTGCGGCAGCTCGTTCAGCGTGTAACTTAGTCGGAGCGCATGAGTTGCGCTCTTGAAAATTTGTAGGCTCCTGAGAAGGGACGGCTCCTAAGCTCAGGAGCCTTTTTCTATGGCTGCGACGCCCGTGCGCGTTTTTGAAGATTTCGAATCACGACCACATTTGCAAAATGTGCCGCGTCGAACGTATTCTAGAGTTCAAGCATGAAACTCGCGCTGGCGCAGTTCAATCCCACCGTCGGCGATTTCGCAGCCAACACGGCAAGCATCCTGGCTTTGGCGGCGCGCGCCAAGGAACGGGGAGCGGATCTTGCCGTTTTCTCCGAGCTTTGTATCTGCGGTTACCTCCCCCAAGATTTGTTGGAACGTCCTGCCTTCATCGATAGAAATCAAAAAGAATTGAAGCAGCTGGCGGCGAAGCTGCCATTGCCTGCCATTGTCGGATTTGTCGGCAAGAACAAAAATGGCACGGGCAGCGGTATAGCAAATAAAGCGGCGCTTCTTAGCGGCGGCAAAATCGTGTTTGAACAAAGCAAAATGCTGCTGCCGACTTACGACGTTTTTGACGAGTCGCGATACTTTCAGCCGGCGGCCGAACAAAAAGTTTTCGGATTCGGCGGAGAAATGCTGGGCATCACGATTTGCGAAGACGTCTGGAACGATAAAAATTTTTGGGCGGTGCGGCGCTACGACCGCGACCCGGTCACGGAACTCGCGGCGCAGGGAACCAGCGTAATTATCAATATTTCGGCATCTCCTTACACCATCGACAAGCGAGCGCTGCGGGTCGATATGCTGCGCTCGATTGCACTGAGCCACCAGCTTCCCATCGTGTACGTGAACCAGGTAGGCGGCAACGACAGCCTGATATTTGATGGTGCGAGCGTCGCGCTGACGCTGGATGGCAAAGTGGCAGCGCAGGCGGCGGCGTTTCAAGAAGACCTCATTCTGTTCGACACCACGACGGGAGAGGGCGAAATTCACGAGCAACCGCCAGAAGAGATTGCTTACGCATTCCACGCGCTGGTGCTTGGAACGCGGGACTACGTGCATAAATGCCGGTTCGAGAAGGCCCTGGTTGGGCTGAGCGGTGGAATCGACTCCGCCGTCGTTGCTGCCATTGCGGTGGAGGCGCTTGGCGCAGAGAATGTGCTCGGCGTGTCAATGCCCGGGCCCTATTCCTCGCAAGGCAGCATCGCGGACGCGAAAGCCGTTGCGCAGAATCTGGGAATTGAGATGAAGACAATCCCGATTTCCGGAGTGTTCGATGCGTACTTGGCCACGCTAAAACCGGTGTTTGGTTCCCGCAAGGCGGACGTGACGGAAGAAAATGTTCAGGCACGCATACGCGGAAATTACTTGATGGCGTTGTCGAATAAATTTGGATCGATGGTGCTGAGCACCGGAAACAAATCTGAACTCGCGGTAGGGTATTGCACGCTATACGGCGACATGGCCGGGGGGCTCGCTGTCATTTCCGATGTGCCGAAACTGATGGTTTATGAGTTGGCGAAATTCATCAACCGGCAGAGGCAAATTATTCCGCGCGAGACGATTGAGAAGCCACCCTCGGCGGAACTCCGCCTCAATCAGAAGGATGAAGACAGTTTGCCGCCATATGATGTCCTGGACCGCATTCTGAAGGCCTACATCGAGGATCTGCGCAGCCCTCAGGAGATCGCGGACAAATATGGTTTCGACTTGAAGTTGGTGCGCGAGATTGCCCTGCTGGTAGATCGCACCGAATACAAACGGAAACAGGCAGCACCGGGATTGAAAATTACTTCGCGCGCATTTGGCTTTGGACGCCCGTTTCCGATTGCGCAGCGGTTTATTCCATAGGATTGTGAGGGTCGCTTGAAGAAACTTTGGTCGCAGATTGCCCGCGCGACACTGATTTTGGCATCGACGATCGGCTTGTGCGCATCATCGGTTTTGGCGCAGAGTCTTTCGCCTGCAGAATTGAAGCACAAGGTCGACGTTTACTTACGGAACACGTTCGCGTTTGGCTCGGACGTGAAGCTGGTAGTGGGCGACTTCAAGGAAACCGGAATTCCGGGACTTCTCGAAACCGACATCGCCCTGACGATTGGCGAGAATAAAGAGAACGCCAAAATGTGGGTCAGCAAGGACGGAAAATTCCTACTTCGCGGCGAACTGAACGATATGAGCAAGGACGCGCTGGCGGAAAACCGCTCCAAGCTGGACCTGAAGAATGCGCCAGCCACCGGCAATCCGAACGGCTCGATTACCGTAGTGGAGTTCGCCGACTTTGAGTGCCCGGTCTGCCGCAACCTCCATGAGGCGATCCGCGGGCTCCTACCGAAGTACCCGCAGGTGCGGCTGGTGTTCAAAGACTTTCCGATCGAGCAGATTCATCCGTGGGCCCGTACAGCCGCTCTGGCAGGACGGTGTGCCTACGAGCAGGATCCCAAAGCATTTTGGAAGCTGTACGACAACCTATACGACAACCAGGACCTGATCTCCGCGGCCAACGCTTGGGACAAGGTGGTGGACTACGCAGGCCAGGCCGGATTGAAGACCGACGCCTTTAAGGCATGCATGACCAGCCCGGAGGCAGCGGCAGCTGTGGAAGCCAGCATTGCGAACGCCAAACTGATGGACGTTGGCAGCACGCCGACGTTGTTTGTGAACGGGCGGCGAATTGTGGGGGCTGATCCCCATCAGCTTGAGCAGTTCTTGCAGTATGAAATCCAGCAAACCAGCGCGACGAAGAACTAAACACAAAGAGGGAAGCCCCGATTCCAGGGTTTGGGGACTGTAGTCGAGAATATCTGGTTCACATCGCTGCCAATTGAAGGGAGCTATTGGGTGACAGTTCTTACGGGGTCACCGCTGGTTTCAGCGCTTAACCTATAGCCGTCCTCCTATTTGCTAGGCCAACTCCAGCTCAACGCCGTCGGTGGCGATGACAAGATCACCGACCCGACGGTGGCCGTCAGCATTAAAATCAATCTCGCCGCTGCCCTCGAAGCGGCCCACAGTCCTCAGCATCCCAGGGATCTTTTGGAATCGGCCCAGCTAGATTGCCGGGCACTTCGCAAGGACAGTGCCGCGCTTTATTTCGATGAAATGGCCATCTCCATAAGTTGATAGCGCTTATAGGCAATCGGCCACCATGCCGAAGTTGGATCCTCAAGAGAGAGGTATTGGTCGAGCAGTCGAATGGCTTGAGCTGCCGACCTCTGGTCTAGGGCGGGCTCAAAGGAACGCCCATAGTTTTTGGCCACAAGTTTCAAATGCCCAAAAAGGCGCCGCAAGAGATCGAACGCGCTTCGGCTGTTCGTCATCGACCGGTAGGTTCTCTGGAAGTCGGCAAGAATTCTCTTCTGACCATTGGACAGCCCATGGCGAACCTACCTGCCAGGATCGGTACAGGGATTCAGCTGAGCGTGACGGCAAACTCAGAACTGAAGCGGGTGCGCTATCCATCCTCCGGGATTGAACTCCTCGGGAATTCGCGGCTGCTCGCGAATTCCCTTACTGACGCTACTGCCGCACCTGTACAGATCAAGCGATTCGGCACGACCGCAAAGAGCGAACTCCTTCGCGTCGGTGAACTCCTTCGCGTCGGGATGGATCTTGTGACAGCCTTCGCCGTGCGATCGGAAACGAGACCGTTGCGGTCGTCCCGTTTATGGATCTGAAACGCCTTATTACTTTCTGCATTATCTAGGCGTCGGCCTACGCTTGGATTCCGCAAAGCAGATAAGCGAGATTTTGATCGCGCAAATTCCGATCGCCAAATGAGCCAGCGATGGAGCCAGTCCCGTGCCTCGCCACAATTCCATCCGGGTGCTGCAATTGCGCGATCGCATCCTCTCGTGACCGGCTGCGCGGTGCCCCGGGCCACGGTTCGGGGCTCACGAACGCTAGCCGCGGACACCTTCGGTCGAAACCAGTCAGGCCGCCAAGATTAATTCGAGGCGCTCGAGACTCCGAGCACAATGTCCGCACCCGATTCGCTGACGCTCAACACGGGAATTTGCGTAGCGTGCTTGACCGGAGCGGCGGCTTCATTCTTCAAGCGCACGCTACGCTGAGCCTGATATTGCGCAGAGACCGCTTTGGGGAGCTCATCTCGGATGTAGGAATACACCTGTTCGACGGTGTTCATGCCGTTATTCTGCTGGAGGGCTTCGAGGAGAAAATGCGTAAAGTAGCCGTTTTGATAAGCCGGCCCTTCGTAGGAAACCTGGTCTTCTTGGCTGGACGCGAGAATGGCGCGACCCACTCCCTGCCGTATGCGCTCGAGGGCCGTGCGGGAGGGCGCGTAATCCGCAAGGCCGGTGGCGCGCTCCCGCAATTGGGACGCGGCTCCAGCACTGTGACACGTATCGAGAAAAATGGCCGTCCGGCGCGCCTTGACGCGCGTCCGCACAATGTCGGATAGCTCTACCATGGGCAAGGCCGTGGCAAATAGACTGTCTTCGGATTGTAGGTCTGTGTCCGAGGTCACCAAGTAGTTTACTTCGGCCGTGTCCTGGCTGCGGGAGGTACCGTGCGTGGCCAGGAAGATGGCGACCAGATCCTCTTCGCCGGCCATACGCGCAAGCCAGTTCAACTCCTCCTTCAAGCGCCGCGTGGTTACCTGGGAATCGGCCAGCGTGTGGAGGTTGGAAGCCTGAAAGCGTCCGTACTTCGGGTCGAGCAAGAGCGCGGCGAAATCTTTGGCGTCCTTGCTCGTGTAGCGAAGGTTCAGCTCCGGGTTGCTGAATTGCGAGATGCCTATCACCAGGGCCCACTTCCTTGCGACTGGGCGGAGTTTAGTCTCGAGCGGCGGATTGCCCTTCGACGGCGTTGCCGGCGGAGCGGCCAGCACGAACGGATTCGCGCCCTCGTTCATCGCCTCCGAGCCAAAGGCTCTCGCTTTGCTCAACGAGTAGTTTGCCTTGCCGTCTTGGCCTAGCTTGTGCTCGAACAGCGAACGGTAGTACCAGGCGTCACCCAAGCTGATGCAGACCTGGTTGGCGTGCTTCAGCAGTTCCAGTCCGTCCGCTGCCTCTGTGGCTGCGCCCGTCTTGATGCGCTCGAGCGCCTGCACCATGAGGTCCTTGGCCACGCCGCAACGCTCACCCTGGGCACGCGCCGGCGCGGAGAAGGAGAGCGGCAGCGCGAAAAGGAGGATGGCCCGGTTCAGTTTTCGAGAAGACAGACGCAGTGATTTCATGAGCGGGCCACCGCGATGAGCCGGCACTCCGAGCATCCTCAGTTGGGAGCGGGGGAACTGGCGCGCCGTGGCGCCTGCTTTGCGCGCGTCCTCATCGCTGTGGCAATCTTTCCTTTGACGCCGGCGTTGGCCAGCGCGATCAGCCCATCTGGCGAAAGATCAAAGTTCACTTTTGCCGCATCCTGAATGGCAGTCACTATGCTGTCTTCATCCACGCCGGCTTTGGCCATTCGGATCACGTCCTCATTGGCTAGGGGCTGTTTGGCCGCACCGGCATCGGGTTTCGAGCCCGGAGGAGCGGCGCCCGCGCCTACCCCTGAACCGTTCTTTGCCGAACCGCTCGGGCCCTTCGCGCGACTGCCCGCGTTTCCGGGGGAGCCTGTGCCGCCTACCGCTGCGGTTCGGGTGCCGTTCGACTCGCCCTCGGCGCTGACCGCCTTGGTTTGCTGCGTGTCTCCCGACGCCGACGAAGCAGTGGCCAAGTCGCCTTTGGTATTCGCTCCTGCCTTCAGCTTCTGGTAGTAGGCCAGCGCTGTCTCAATCCGTGTCTGCGGGTCGAGGAAGTATTTCTCATCCGGTTTGGCAGCGATGGACTTGCCATAATTGATGGCGGCATCGTTCAGAAACCTGTGGGCGGCAGTGGCGTCTTCCGTTTGATAAGCGAGGGCTTCGTCGGCGACGCCAATGTTATACAGGCGGTAAGCGTCTTGGGCCGGGTCCGAGAGAGGCGTCATCGTCTCCACGGCCTCGAGGTAGCGTGTCCAAAGACCTTTTTCTGCCAGTTTGTTGGCGTCGTCGAACGGTTTGCCCCGCGAGAGCATTACTTCAATCTTTTCGTTCGTATTGACAAGCCGAAGCGCGAGCTGCGAGACCACACCGTCCACCAGGATTTGCCGCAACTGCACGGCGTTTGGCGGCCCCATGTTTTCTTCTGGCTTCTTTCCCTTGTTGAAAGGGTTGATCTTGGAGACGAAGGATCCGACCCCCTCATCGGGCGATGCAGCAACATTCGTGCCCACCTGGAAATCCTGCGCATATTTTTTCGTGATCGTGTCGGCATCGAGCGTCTTCTTGTGGGCGTCCACGGCCAAATAAGCGATGGTCAGTTCGCCAATCACCTTGAAGTACTGCACTGGCACCTGAACGACGCGTTTGTTCACGTAGCGCGTTTCCTGGCGCACAAAGCCCGTTGGAGGCGGCGTCTGAAACGTCGTGATGGAGTATCCGATCACCACGTCGGGAGAGTTCTTGTCCACATGCAGGCGGGCGTCGCACTTCTGCAGGGTAACGAGCAAAACGTCGGAGAGTGCTTGCGCCACATCGGCCTTGGCCTGATCGCTGGGGGCCGGGCGGATGTCAATGGCTGTTCCCGGCAGGTGTACGACGGCGGGTAGCTTGCGCTCCAGGGTGATTGTCTTCTTGCTCGCCCCGAAACCCTGGGCCGCGGTTTGCAGCCCGGAACACGATAGCACCGCGGCCACTATCGCCGCGATGCGCAGCCCCCAACGAAAGGCACAAATCAAAGCCGCGCTCGACGGCCGCACATCGCCGCGAATGCCAACAGGTCTAAGCGGGGACAGAAAACTGCGGGGGTCGCCAAGCGCAGAGACGTTCAAGTCGCACATGGCCCGTTCCTCAAAACCAATGGCGGGATGGTAGCAAACGCCGGCGCAGCATTGCAAGCTCATTTAAGCACGGGTTCTGCACTTCAGACACTCGCGGGTATTTGTGCGTCGCGTAGTTGTCCATCAGTGACGCGCGTGTGGCGCGGTTGGTTCGCAAGACGCTGGAGACGAAACCGAAAGACGGCACGCACTGGAGTATCCGGCAGATCGCCGAAGAGACGCGCATGTCGAAATCAACGGTGCACCGCATCTGGCAAGCTTTCGGGCTAGAGCCACACCGACAGAAACATTTCAAGCTCTCGCAATGCTCGCAATCGTAGGGGCAATACTCAGAAGGAGGGAAGAGGAAGCCGGATTCAGGGGTACGGGATTTACACAGGAAACAAACAGGGCCGAGATTCAGCCCTATTTTGTAGTTAACATAATATAACTTATAGGACGCTGTGTCAAGCGGGATCTTTAGAGAATGGCCTTGGCTGTGGATATATTCTGCGTACTCCCCCGCTCGCACTACGCACGGGCGACAACCAGTCCCCCGTATCCAAATATGCATTTTTCGTGATGTAGGTTATAGACTGCGCAGTGTGGAGTCGATAAGATCGTTCCGTTCGCAAACCTTCACGGAGATTGCAGCGGACAGATCGCTCCAAAAATAAGGCGTTATGAAAAGTACGACTTGGCGGCAGATCGCCTCGGGCGTCGCTCTAGTGATTGCCGCAATTTATGTCGTGGTAGTGCACGGCTTGAATTACAGTAAAGAACATCAGCTCTATGGCATCGCCTTGGTCGGCGTCTTTGGTTTTCTCTCCATCAGCCCGAAAGAATCGCGGCGAGACTTACCGTGGTTGTGAGGCGTGCCTTGATGGTTGTTGCTACAAAACCGTAACGAAGGTCTGTTTTGTGGGCAGCCGTAACGACGTCGTCATCAAGTAAATCGTAAGCAACCGCTCTAAGAAGCACAAAACCTCGCTGCTTGCGAGGGTTTGTCAACTGCTAGCTCCGATACACTTCTGAGCCGCAGAAGCGCGAATACGCTACCGTTACGCGTACTATCAAATGTCGATCGGTCAAGATATTTTTTCTTTTTCTCTTACCTCGGACCTAAACCTTTGCTTTTGAATGCGCCCGCTAGCGATTCAACCCGCATGCTACACTGCGCCTCAGGAGCGAACCATGAAATCTTCCCTCCGGAGCTACTTCGCATCCCCTGCTGCAGCAGTCTTGCTCGTCATTATTTTAGCTCTTCCGGCAGCTTCTCCCTCCCAGGACCAGCAGCCCTCCGCAGCGGAGATGAGCAAAAAGGAAACGGTCGCCTCCGCATTGCTTCGCACCGCAAGTTTGCAAGAGTACGAAGTCCGCTCTGCCGCCGAAGCCATGCCGGAAAACCTGTACGCCTATCGCCCGGCGGAAGGAAAATTCAAGAGCGAAAAACCTGCCTTCGGCCCTTCCGAAATGCGCACCTTCGCAGAGCAAGTTAAGCACGTGGCATGCGCGAACTTCGCGTTTGCCGCCGAGTTCGATGGCCAGCAGCCTCCCGCCGTTTGCGACAAAGGCGGCCCCGATCCCGCCAAAACGAAACGCGAGCTGCTGATTTATCTTCGTAATTCGTTTGCAGCCATCAGCAAATCGTTCCAGGCGATTAAACCGGAAAACCAATTCGACCCGATCGAAGGCCCTTACGCTGGTCCCAACACACGTATTGGCCTCGCAGGCGTCGTTATCTGGCACAACGCTGACCACTACGGACAAATGGCTGTTTATCTGCGGCTTAACGGTATTGTGCCGCCGCCAAGCCGCCCCAATCCTTCTCCGGTCAAAGATACGTATTAGAAGTTTGGAATTCTGCTGGCCAAATCGGACACGGGTCCGAGAATTGGGTGGGTAACGCCACGTTCCCTTTTTTCAGTCACAACGATCTTGACTCGCGTCCAACAAGGGTGCATTGTCCGTTCTTCTCGGAAGGCTCTGGCCCTCGATCGAAAGGAGTCCTTCGATGCCTCGTTTTCTTCACCAGGTCAGTTACACCTCTGAAGCCCTCGCTCGACTGATTGCGAATCCTCACGATCGTTTTGAAGTCGTGCGTGGCCCCATTGAAAAACTGGGTGGCAAGATCGAACACGGCTACTTTGCTTTTGGCGAGCACGACGCCGTTTTGATCACTGAAATGCCCGACAACGTTTCCGCTGCGGCAATCGCACTGGCGTTCGCTGCGGGCGGGGCGCTTAAGAACTGTGCCACAACACCTCTACTCACCACGGCTGAGGCACTGGACGCGATGCGTAAAGCCGCAACTTGCGGCTATCAACCTGTGACGAAAGCGGCGACTGCCGCTACTCGCTAGCGTCCCCCGGGGCGCGGGTTCCAGGGCTTTTACTTACAAGCCCTGGGGTCAATCGACATTCGCCCGCGCCCTCAGCTTTCTAGCCCGCCAGTTCGCAAAAATTTTCCGTCCTCAGCGATGTCGTCTTTCTCCGCGATGTCGTCTTTCGGCAAACTATGGAAAGGCACGGCTCGTGCACGTATCAGTCTGTTAGAATTTTCTCATGTCCGGCGTTCCTCGTACCGCGTGGCTGGCGAACATTCGCTTGCATCCCATCAAAGGTCTCGACCCTGTCAGCGTCCCCGAAGCGCGCATCGGCGCAAATGGCGGGCTTGAACTCGATCGCGTCTGGGTGCTTTTTTCGGTGGACGGCGCGTGGCTCAACGGAAAACGCACCACTGCGATTCATCACATTCGCGCCGAGTATGACCCGGGAGTCTCAATGGTCACGCTTATGGTTTCCGGTGGCGTCGCAAAAAACAACAAACTAAGGCCGACGAGCTTCGCGTTTCCCTCCGATTACGAGCGCGCGGCTGCATGGTTCTCAGAATATTTTGGGCAGACTGTGATCGTGCGCCACGTCCCTGAGGGCGTACCCGATGACGGGCTCGCCACGGGACCGACCATTGTCTCTACCGCGTCGCTGCAATCGGTCTGCGATCTTTTCCCAGGAGTCGAAGTTAACGAGGCCCGCGAACGGTTTCGCACCACTCTCGAAATCGACGGTGTGCCTGCGTTCTGGGAAGACCAGCTTTTCAACAAAGAGGAAAAGTATCCGGTACGCTTCAAAATCGGCGAAGTCGTATTCGAGGGAAGCAATCCTTGCGCGCGATGCCCGGTCCCGCCACGCAATCCCCGCACCGGCGAAGATCTCGTCGGCTTCCAGAAAAAGTTCAGCGAAATGCGACGCAATTCCCTTCCTCCATCATCGCCCGCCGCCCGCTTCGACCATTTTTATCGCCTCGCTACCAACACCCGCGTCCCGTTCACGGAACAAGGCAAACTGTTACGCGTTGGCGACGCCCTGGTGCTGTAAAAATCGAGCGCACTTTCGAAGACGGGTTAGGCGGGAACACCGCAGTCGGTTACAGTGTCTAACGACCCGAATGAACCAGACTCTATTTTTCGGCCTCTTGGGATTGGCGAATGTTTTGGGCAACAAGGAAGTAGCTACCGCGCCGCGGCCGCCTTAGGAAGCGCGATGTCCTTCTCGAGCATCTGTTCTTTACGGTACACAAGCGAGTTAATGTCGTAGGGCGCGAGCTCAAAACCGTGACCATGCGTAATCGCGTCAGTCGGGCACGCTTCCACACAGTAACCACAAAAAATACACCGCGAGTAATCGATGTTGTACACCGAAGCGTATCTCTCGCCCGCAGAAATCCGATTGGCATCGGTATTTTCCGCAGCTTCGATGTAGATGCAATTTGCCGGACACGCGGCCGCGCAGAGAAAGCATCCCACGCACTTCTCTAGACCGTTTTCATCGCGATGCAGCACATGAATTCCGCGGTAGCGCGGCTGAAAGTTCACCGGCTGCTCCGGATAGCTTTCCGTCACCGTCTTCCTGAACATGGTCCGGAAAGTCACGCTGAACCCGTTGAACATCGTCCTGAAAGTTTCGAAAACTTCGCGAATCGGGGATGCCATGACCATGAGTTTATCAAACGCAGCAAAGTGGAGCAAACATGTGGAGTCTAAACGGTCTGAGCACGAGGCGCTGTCAGTGCCAGTGCAATCTGTTTGCCGTGAAACCTGCCGTTCTCGATGAAGATTTCGCTCGTATGCCTGCCGCCGATTACCACTCCGGCCAGGTACACTCCCGGAAGATTGCTCTCGTGAGTCTCTGGATTCATGGCCGGTTTTTTAGTTACCGGATCCAACCTCACGCCGAGGCTTTCGATAAACGCAAAGTCGGGATGGTATCCCGTCAGAAGAAAAATCTGTTTCGCCGGCAAACGCTTATTCCCTTCAGGACTTTCGATGATCACCGCATCGTTGGTAATTTCTTTTACCGTGGACTTGAAGTGCATCGGGATCTGTCCGGCTTTCACTCGGTTCTCGATGTCCGGCTTGACCCAATATTTGATCGTCGCGCCAAGCTGTGCATCGCGATGCACCATCGTTACGCGTGCGCCATTCCGCCACAAATCCAAGGCTGCCTCTGCGGCGGAATTTTTCCCGCCGACAACCACTACGTCCTGATTCCAGTACGGGTGCGGCTCCGTGTAATAGTGCGAAACGTGCGGAAGATTCTCGCCAGGAACACCGAGTTCGTTTGGCAAGTCATAGTAACCGGTCGCCACGGCGATCTTGACCCCACGATACGTGCCATTGGTTCCATTTTCCGTCACGGTGGAAACAACGAAGTTGCCGTCGCTACCTTCCAGCTTCGTGACCTGCTCGTAAAGCCGCACCTCGAGCGCGAAGTGCTCGGCAGTCTTTCGATAGTATTTCAAGGATTCCAGGCGTGTTGGCTTCTCTGCGGCGCACACCAGCGGCAAATCACCGATTTCCAACAATTCCGGCGTCGTGAAAAACACCATGTTGACCGGATAATGCAAAAGCGAATTACACAAAGCGCCTTTGTCTATGACAAGAGCCGTTAAACCAACGCGGGTCGCTTCAATTGCGCAAGCCAGCCCGGTTGGACCGGCTCCAATGCAGATAAGGTCATACTTCTTCATAGATTTTTAGTTTGCCGACGGATGCCGGGAAATGCAAATCGGGCACGAAGCCTGAGCTTCGCGCCCGATTTTACTTTCGAGACTTTTACCAAAGCGGCTTAGGCGGCTGTCGAGTCCGCTTCCGAGGATTCAGATGCCGTGCCTTCCAACTGCGACAGAATTTCGCGCAATGTTGAGATCAACTCATCACGCGAAACATGGCTCTTCTTGAATTGAATTCTGAACTTAAACGCATCGTTCTGCGGCTCGAAGTGAAAAATAAACGGCTGGGGGCGCTGTGGACCGGCTTGCTCTTCCCTGCGCTCACGCCGCGCTTCGTCTCGCGTCAATCCGCCTTGCAGGATACGCTGAAACATTTCGACCATTTTCTTCTCGGTCGGCTGCCGCGCAATCTGCAGCAATAAAGATTTCGAAGTCACGCCGTTCTCAATGCACTTCTTTCGCAGCAGCTCGGGAATATTCAGCAGCGACAATGTCTCGGTCACCGAAGACCGCGCGCGGCCAATTTTCTTGGCCATATCCTCGTGTGTGTATTCGAACTGCGAGGCCAGCCGTTGCAACCCATCGGCTTCTTCGAAAGCGGTCAGGTCTTTGCGCTGAATATTTTCAATCAGCGCGATCTCAAGCGTTTCCGCGTCATCGACCGTTTTTTCGATGCACGGTACCTCGCGCAAGCCGGCCGCGCGCGCCGCATGGTACCGCCGTTCGCCGGAAATGATGTAGAAGCAGCCTTCGCTCGCGATGAACCGCACAAGGAGCGGCTCGAGCACACCTTTTTCGCGAACAGACTCCGTAAGCTCGCGCAGGTCGCCCAGCGCTTTTCGCGGCTGATCCGGATTCGGGCGGATTTCATCCACGCGAATCATGCGGCCCACGGCGGCGCCGCTGAAGCTTGTCAATTGTTCGATATAGTGCGCGTCATGCCGCATCTTCAGCGTGACGGGCAACCCTGCTTTCTTCAACACGTTGGATGACCTCCGCGGCAAGTTTTTTGTACTCGACCGCGCCGGGTGATTTCGGCGCGAACGTCAGAATCGTTTCTTTGTATGCCGGACTCTCTTCAAGCCGCACGTTTTTACTGATCTTCGTCTTAAACAGCACTTCTCCAAAAACCGTGCGAATTTGCCCATGCGTATCGCGAGAAATATTTGTGCGCTTGTCAAAGAGCGTGATCACCACGCCCAAAACCTTCAGCCCAGGATTCGGCCGCGCGCGGATCCGTTCATACGTTTCGAGCAGATCGTCGGTTCCTTCAATCGCGAAGTAAGCGGCCTGAATCGGAACTACCAAGTGAGTCGAACTCACCAGGGCATTCACCGTCAGAATTCCGAGCGAAGGCGGAGTGTCTAGGACAATGTAGTCGAAATCTTTCACGACCGGCGCCAGCGCATCCTTCAAACGATACGGCGCGTCAAATTGCCCGGCGAGCACCTGCTCGAGTTTCGCCAGTGCCAGGCGCCCGGGTCCCACGAATAGGTTCGGATCTTTCGTAGGCTTGATGATATTCGCTATCGGCGTGCGCGTGTCACTCAGCACATCGAACATCGATGCGGAAATTTCGCCTGATTCAAAAAATGCAATCGTGGAATTTGCCTGTGGATCGAGATCGATGAGAAGCGTTCGCTTGCCGCGATGTGCGATGGCTGCCGAGAGATTGATCGCCGTAGTTGTTTTTCCGACTCCGCCCTTTTGGTTGGCAATCGTAATGATGGCGGTCATTCCAATACGCCTCCGTTCGCGCGGAACGCAATTTGCTTTGCATTCCGGCAACCGGCTTCCCAGATGTAGGTGCCGTTCGTAGCAAGCCCCCTATAGCTAGGCTAACAATACGTTCGTAACCGATTGAAGCGCAAGGAAAAAGTAGAGTTTCTGGCGAAAAACAGTGGAAAACTGTCGAAGCACTAGCATGCCCGCGAAACGAACTTATGCCCCGAAACGGAATCCGGCGTCGGCTAAAAATCCAGCCCCCAAAAATCCTCAGGTGGATCTTGCAACTCCAAACCCAGCTCCCACCCTGTACGGCCCTCGTGGCCACGCCAAATCAATGTGGCCTTGCTCACGTTCTTGTTCACAAGATTTACGAGGTCCAGTTTCTGCCCTACCGCGAATCCTTGCGGCACTACCGCCAGACAGCCCTTTGGGCTGATATCCACGGTCCAACCCTGCGCAGTATGCCGCGACCGGTTCTCTTCCCATTCCACGGCCACAGGAACACGAGAATTGACACGCAGCCCAGCGCGCAACTGCTTCATTCGAACTTCAAAGCCGTGTTCACTCCCAGACACAATAGCTCCCCAAAGCGTGCGGCAATTTTCTTATTCGGTACAAGGATCAATCTGACTTGGCTTGTCGGTAGACAGAGTAAGCAACCGTCGTGTAGGGGTCAACGAAAAGGCCTGATGTACTCCGTGAGTCAGTTACCCCCAGCAGCTCTCGAAAAAACTCACGCCAGCACAGACCTCAGGTACGTCAGCATGCGATACCCCGCGATATAGCTGAAAGGGCCCACCTCAAGCGAATAGTGACCGCAAGGCAGCTCCAATGTTCGCGGGTTGGCACCGTGTTCGTGGAGCGCGTCCACCATCTCTAAAGTGAGCTCTGGCAGAAAGGTTGGGTCATACTTGCCATAAACCATGAACGTGTTTCGTTTCGCGCCCATACCTAGTTCCACAAACGGCATCGGGCTGATCGGGGCCCAATAGGCGCGCAATTCGTCAACAGTCACGTGGTCACGCAAGCTTTCCCACACGTGGTTCGTGGTCATCCCCTGGCTGACCACATCCGCAAAGTAGGTCGAAACGTGGAAAAATCCGCCGGCATGAATTCCTTGGTCGTGCATCATCGTAATGTATCCGACCGACGATCCAATGCTCGTGCCAAGGATTCCGATGCGAGAGTAACGCTGCCGCTCGAGCCAGCGCAAACACCGCTTCGCATCCTGCACCGCTTGCCGGTTTGCCTGCAATGTCAGGCCAATGTTTGACCCGACCAGTTGGTCTGCGCGCTCATGCCCCTTCGCCATCCGGCGGTCGTGATATGGCAGGCTCATCTTCAGCGCAGAAATCCCCAGCCGCTGGAGCCATTCGCACAGGCCGCGCTGCCCGTTCCATTTCGCGTTCCAGTTTGGCAGCACCAGCACCGCGGCGCGCTTCTCCTTGCCTGGAAACAGTTGCGCATGCACGATGTTGTTTTCCGGCCACGGAGACTCGATGGACGAGCTGAACGTCAAAACATTCTCGGCATCGAGCAAGTAGTCCGTCGCCGGCGCGGTTTCATACCACTCCTTGCTGTTCTTCAGTGCGCGGGTTGCGTATTTCGCCAAAAATCCTTCCGGATGCGCCTCATCGCGTTCCCCGCCCACGTGCTCCGTGCCCCATTCGAACGGGCGCACACGCCGGTTATCGTCCGTCGTCCAGCGGCGGTGTTCATAGCGGCGAATGCGTTGTTCGAACCAGTTCATCGGTGGATTCTCTAACTATAACGGAGCGGCTCACGCTCACAAAATCGCCCTTCCTCGTTAGGCATCGGACACTCCTCCCTCGTGTCGCAATTGAGACGCTTTCGCTCCTATGTCACAGTAAACTGTGATCATTGCCGTGTTTTTTCTCGTCGGACTGGCCATCGGCAGCTTTCTGAACGTCTGCATCACGCGGATTCCCGCGGGTGTGTCGATCGTCTCGCCCGGCTCCCGTTGCCCCGAGTGCGGCTCTCCCATCAAGCCTTACGACAACCTTCCGGTGTTGAGCTGGATCATCCTTCGCGGCAAGTGCCGCAATTGCCGCACCGCAATTTCTCCGATGTATCCCTCCGTCGAACTCGTAACAGCCTTTCTTTTTGTGGGTTGTTATCTGAGCTTCGGTCTCTCCATTGCCACTGTTAAGTGGCTGTTTTTCAGCAGCATCCTCGTAGTCCTGATCGTCACGGATTACCGCGAACGAATTCTTCCCGATGCCGTCAACTGGTTCGGTGTCGGCCTGGGCATAGCCTTTGCCGTCCGCGTGCCTCCTGCCGACGGTATCGCCAGAATGTTGCTTGGGCTCCAATTCGGCAGAGCGTTGCCACAATGGGCCGCCGGTGTTCTAGACGCGATCCTTGGTGCTCTGTTATGTGGGGGCCTTCTGTGGGCCGCCGCCATTCTTTACAAACTCGTTCGCGGCCGCGATGGTATGGGGTTTGGCGACGTCAAAATGATGTTCATGGTCGGCACGTTTCTCGGTGTTCGCGGCGCCTTTCTGACCATCATGGTCGGAACTCTCCTGGGCACTGTGATTGGACTCGGCGTCATCTTTCTCTTGTTCGTCTCCGGTTGGAAAAGTGCCTTGGCACGCCGCGCCAGCAAAATGGGCTTGGGCAAAGTCAGCACTCTGCGTTTGGCCATTGCCAGCCGTTATCAGCTCCCGCTTGGTACCTTTCTCGGAATCGCTGCATTCCTCATCATGTTTTTTGGTCCCTGGACAAGTTCCCGCTGGTCCCTGCTTCCGCTTGGATAGGAACCCCGGAATGCTGGCAAACTCCCTCACACTTGTGGTCCCTCACCAGCAAAGCGGATTTCCCTATCCATGGCTCTTCTTCGGGATGACCGCCGTCTTGCTCGTCGGCGTGTTGGTTCTCTCCATTTTGCTTTTGCGTCGTGCTTACGGTGGTGCAGGTTCGACCAACGCGTCGGATAAAGATCCCATTCCTCGAGTGGAAAACGCTCCAGCCTTCATGACCGCTTCCATGCAGGCAGTGATTTTGAAACTTCGCGAACAAGAAAAAGAGCTAGAGCGCCTTCACCGCGCCGAACGAGAGCGTGCCGAAAACACGGCCCGCCTGAGCGAAGAAGTCACTCGCAACATGCCCTCCGGCTTACTCGTAATTGGCGCGAATGGCTTGATTTCCGCCACCAATCCAGCTGCCGAACAGGCGCTCGGCATAAAAGCCCTAGCCTTCCGTCGCTACAGCGAGGCGCTCGGCGAATCGAGCGAGCTGTCCGATCTTATCCAGCAATGTCTTGCGGACGGCAAAACCTTTCGGCGCGAACAGACAGAACACATCACTCCGGACGGTAGCCATCGCGAACTCGGCGTCACCATCTCCCCTATTCGGCGCGCACAAGAGAAAGCCACTGGCGCAATCTGTCTGCTTAGTGACCTGACTGAACTCACTGCGCTCCAAAAGCAGATGCAGCTCCGAGAAAACCTCGCCGCTCTCGGCGAACTCTCCGCCGGCATCGCCCATGAATTCAAAAATGCCCTCGCCACGATCTCCGGCTATGCGCAAATGATCCAGTCCGAGCCCAATGCTGCCGACACAGTCGAAAACGCTAGAAAAATCCTTGATCAGACTCGCAGCATCACCCACGTCGTCACAGAATTTTTGCGTTATGCACGTCCGCTGGAGATCTCCGAAGAACCTGTCGAACTGCGTATACTTCTCGACCGCACCATCTGTGAAATCCTGGAACTCCAACCGCAAGTCCGAATCAGCATCGAAGGAAATTTCTCTGAGATCGCCGGAGATGAAGGGTTGCTCCGCCAGGTTTTCCTGAATCTTGCTCGCAACGCCGCGGAAGCCGCTGCCAGCAACTCGCCCAATCCCGCAGTGGTTCTGCGCGGCGAAACATCCGAATCTTCCGAGGACCGCACGCAGCGTATTCGAATCCTGGATAACGGTCCCGGAATTCCAATCGAAGCGTTACCAAAGCTCTTCCGCCCCTTTTTTACTACCAAAGTGAACGGCACCGGCCTCGGACTCGCGGTCGTGCAAAAGATTCTTTTGCAGCACGGCGGACAAGTCGAAGCCCAGAACCGCGTTGGCGGCGGCGCGGAGTTTATCGTTACGCTACCCGCGACCCGTAGGATTTCACAGGCGGTAGAATCAAAAGAGGTCACCATTTAAGGCTGGAAGGGACGCAACGCGCCCCGGAGGTAGTTTCGTGCGCACAGGTCGATTACTCGCAACTCTTCTATTTTTGACTGGGCTATCCGGGGTTGCCGCATTTGCCCAACAGGACCAGACGCAATCCGCAACCGGAGATCCCGTAGCTGACGCTGCCCGTAAGGCGCGCCAAGAGAAGAAATCCGCGCCGAAGCCAAAAAAAGTTTTCACCGACGACGACGTCGCCGCAAAGCCCGCAGTCGCCGAAGCTCCTGCGCCTTCCAACCCCACAACAAATCCGAGCGGCGAAACGCCCGCTTCAACCGCTGAAGCGGGTTCACAAGAAGATTCATCAGCCAAAAAAGAGGACCCCAACTCGGAAGCCCAATGGCGAAAGCGCTTTGCCGCACAGCGAAGGAAAATTGCCATTGCCGAAGAGGAACTTAACGTCTTGCAGCGGGAAGCCGAAAAAGCCGACGTCCAATATTATCCCGACCCGCAAAAGGCCTTAAAAGAACAGCTCACACGTAACGAAATTAACGAAAAGAACGACAAAATCGCAGCGAAGAAGAAGGAAATTGCCGACCTCAAACAGCAGCTTAGTGACATGGAAGACGAAGTCCGCCGCACCGGAGGTGATCTTGGCTGGACGCGCTGACGATCTGTTCGGGACGGCCGCCGTGTCCATTTTCTCCCGCAATCCGGTTCCCTGAGCGCGTCGTCTCTCAACAGAATTCAAAACCGATGGAACCTCTACTTCTCGTTGAAGATAAAACCGAACTTCGCGCCATGCTTCGCAAGGCGCTGGAACGCAATGGCTTTCGAGTTGAAGAAGCGCCGGATGGTTCGGCCGCGATACAGAAACTTCGCTCCAAGCGCTATCAGATGGTTGTCACTGATTTAAAAATGCCCGGCGCGTCGGGGCTCGATGTTCTGCGCGAATCGAAGCAAGCCGATTCCACAATCCCCGTAATCCTCCTCACCGCTTTTGGTTCCGTTGAAGAAGCCGTCGCCGCAATGAAAGAAGGCGCTTTCGATTTCATTCAGAAACCAGTCGACCTCGATCACCTCAAGCTTCTCGTCGAACGCGCCACACGCCAACAGGAGTTGCTTCGCGAAAATCTGATTCTTCGCGAAGAATTCTCGGCTCGCTACGGATTCCCCCGCATCGTTGGCGAATCACCCGCCATGAAAGCCGTCAGCCAGCAGCTCCAACGTGTCGCTCCGACGGAGTCCACTGTGCTTCTCCTCGGTGAAAGCGGCACCGGCAAGGAACTGTTCGCCCGCGCCATTCATCATCTTTCGAATCGGCGTGAGCAGCCATTCATCGCGCTGAATTGCGCGGCGATCCCCGAAGGCCTCGTGGAAAACGAACTCTTCGGCCACGAACGCGGCGCATTCACGGGAGCCGGAAATCGCAAAGCCGGCAAAATCGAAATGGCGCAGCGCGGAACACTGTTCCTCGATGAAATTGGCGAACTTCCGCTCGCCAGCCAGGCCAAGCTATTGCGCGTGCTTGAAGAGCGCCGCTTCGAACGCGTTGGCGGCACGCAATCGATCGACGTTGATCTGCGCATCGTCGTCGCCACCAATCGCGATCTGGCCGAACGCATCCGCGAAAAACTCTTTCGCGAGGATCTCTACTTCCGCATCGCTGCTGTTCCGCTCACCATCCCTCCGCTGCGGGATCGTGATGATGACCTGCTCCTCCTCGCGGCTCACTTTCTTGAAAAGTTCGGCCGCGAATTTGGCAAAGGACCGCTCGCTCTCAACGAAGACGCTCGCCGCCGGCTCCGTGCCTACTCCTGGCCGGGAAACGTGCGTGAACTTCAGAACGCTCTCGAACGAGCCGCGATCTTGTCTGACGGCCCCGAAATCACTCCCGAACTCTTGCCTGCCATCGCAACTCCGGTTCGAAAGGAATCTGCTCCTCCAAACCTCGTGCCCGAATCGTTTTCGTGGGCGGGCAGCCTCGAGGATGTCACCTCGCGCGCGCAATTGCACGTCGAGCGTGTCCTGCTTGAAAACGCGCTTCGCGAATGTCGTTGGAATAAAACGCGCGCTGCCGAAAAATTGGGCATTGCACCCAAAACGCTGCTCACCAAAATGCGCGCCACCGGCCTCGAAAACTGACACGGCTGGCCAAGGCCAGACGTGCCGTTCGGACCGGAAGGACTACCCTAGGCCCGAAACCGTTAGACACCCGTCTTGACTCCCGTATGCAACGCCACCGTCCCGCCCGTCCAAACCCGTACCGCAACGCCTTCATAACCGTTCTTCAGCATCGACTCCCGCAATTCCTCGGGCCGAAAGAACCGCGCCACCGATTTCGGTAAATACGTATACGCAGCCTGATCGCCCGAAATCAGCCCACCTAATCTCGGCAGTACGGTCCGAAAATACCACCGGTACAAATCCCCAAACCACCCGGGCTTCGGTTCTGTAAATTCCAGAATCGCAATCGTGCCATCCTCCTTCAGCACTCGGCGAATCTCCAACAAGCCCGCCTCGTAGTTCGCTAAATTTCGAAATCCAAATGCTGCCGTCACCAAGTCGAATGCTCCATCCGCAAATGGCAGCCTCAGAGCATCCGATTCCACAAACAAAATGGGGCGATTCGGTTCCGCACCTTTCATTTTTATGAAAGATTTTTCCTTCGCTCTCACCAGCATCGTGTGCGCAAAATCCACGCCCCACACACGCCCTTTTGCCCTTCGCTCCAGCGCAAACGCCAGATCGCCCGTGCCGCAGCACAAATCCAGAATCCTTGCGTCAGCGCGCTCGAGAATTGGCCGCAGCACGTTCGCCGTCCGCGACCGCCACATGCGATCCATCTGCAATGACAGAATGTGATTTAGCAGGTCATACCGCGGCGCTATCTGCGTGAACATCTCACGCACTTTGCGTGAAGCGTCAGACTCACTCAATGCGCCTGCAGGTCGCGTCCCCTTGCTTGGCTCTTTGCGCGGCACGGCGGCTTCAGTCACGCCACACCAACGAGTCGGTTTCCGCCACCTTCGGTGTCACTCGCAGGATCAGTTCGAGCTTCTCTCGCTCGCCGGCGTCGAATGTTGCGGCTTTGCCGATTCCCGGCGTCAGCACAAATCGCAATTTGCCATTCCGCGTTTTCTTGTCTGAACCCATCAGCTCAATCAGCCTCTTTGCCGCCACGTTTGGCCATGCAGGCAGTTTGCCCACTCGTCTAATCAGAGAAATAATCCGCGAAGCATCGGCCGCCGGCGTAATTTGAATCTCGTGGCCAAACAGCGCCGCCGCCATCATTCCCCACGCCACCGCTTCTCCATGCTGATATTTCCTGTAACCCGTCGCGCTCTCCAGCGCATGCCCGAACGTATGTCCAAAATTCAAAATCTCACGGAGCCCGGATTCCCTCTCGTCTTTTCCCACAACTTCCGCTTTGATCGCCACCGACCTCGCGATCACGTGACCCAAGGCCAGCGAATCGCGCGCCAAAAGTTTCTCGACATTTTTTTCCAGAAACGCAAACAGCTTCGCATCGGCAATCACACCGTACTTGATCACCTCAGCCAAGCCGCCGCAAAACTCCCGCTGCGGCAACGACTTCAAGACATTCGTATCCACGACGACCATCCGCGGTGGATAAAACGCTCCCACCAGATTCTTCCCTTCCGGCAAATTCACGCCGGTTTTTCCGCCGATCGCGCTATCTGTCTGCGCGACCAGCGTCGTCGGCACGTGCACCAACGCCACGCCGCGCAAATAACTCGCCGCCGCAAATCCCGCAACGTCTCCCACCACTCCGCCGCCTACCGCAATCACCACCGCATTGCGATCCGCGCCCGCCTTTACCAGGCTCCGCGCAATCCCTTCCACGTTTTTCAGATTCTTTGCCGTCTCTCCGTCCTTGAACGTGTGCAATCGCACCGCCCGCGCGCCACCCAATCCGCGCGACACGAACTTCCCCACTGCCGACCAAACCCTCGGCGAGGTCACCACATGAACGCTCGAAAATCTCCCAATGTTCGCGATCTCCACAGACAGCCGCGCCAACGCGCCCGCTCCGCAGACCACTGCGTATTTCCCCACCGAGGATTTCACCAAAATGCGTTTCGTATTCTTCATGGATTCTTTTCAACTCTAACATACAGCGCAGCTTCTCCCCGGACCGCGCCGCCTTGCGCAAATCTAAAATCTGCTGCCATACTTGTGCCGCGCGAAGCATCCGATGACTTCCACACCAAACACCTATCACCCTGACTACGCCGTGGTAGGTTCCGGCGTCGCTGGGCTGCGCGCAGCCATCGAACTGAGTTCCGCAGGTACCGTTCTTGTCCTCGCAAAATCCAATCTCAGCGATTCCGCCACTGCCTGGGCACAGGGCGGCATCGCCGTAGCACTCAGCGACGAAGATGAAATCGGTCTGCACGAGCAGGACACGCTAAACGCCGGTGACGGCCTCTGTCGCCCGGAATCCGTAGCACTCCTCGTCGAAGAAGGTCCCAAGTACATCACGCAGCTGATCGAATGGGGCACCGAATTCGATCGTGCGGGCACCAAGCTTGCCTTTACCCGCGAGGCAGCTCACAGCCGTTCGCGCATTCTCCACGCACATGGCGATTCCACCGGACGCGAAATCAGCCGCGCCCTCCTCGCCCGCGCTCACACCATTCCGCACCTCCATCTTCGCGCACACTCTTTCACCACTGGCCTCATCGTCGAAAACGGTCGCGTCGTTGGGCTCCGCTTCATCGACGAAACCGACGGTTCACTGCACGAAGTTCGCGCTGGAGCCGTCCTTCTCGCCACCGGCGGCCTCGGCCAAATCTATCGCGAAACCACCAATCCAGAAGTCGCCACAGGCGACGGCATGGCCATCGCTTACGAAGCCGGAGCCGTTCTCTCCGACATGGAATTCATGCAATTCCATCCCACGGCTCTCGCCATAAAAGGCGCACCGCGCTTTCTGCTCTCCGAAGCCTTGCGCGGCGAAGGCGGCATCCTCCGCAACATCAATCTCGAACGCTTTATGAAGCGCTACGCCGAAGCCCAGGAGCTCGCTCCGCGCGACGTCGTCGCTCGCGCCATCGTCAGCGAAATGCACCGCACTCAAGCCGAGCACGTCTATCTCGATATGACCGCCAAATCCGCCGAATTTCTGCAGAAGCGCTTCCCGCGCATCTACGCGACCTGTCTCAGCTACGGCCTCGATCTCGCCACGGACATGGCGCCCGTCTGCCCAGCTGCTCACTACATGATGGGTGGAGTCAAGACTGATCTCTGGGGCCGTAGCTCTCTTCCCGGCCTCTACGCCGCAGGAGAAACCGCCGACACGGGCGTCCACGGCGCAAATCGTCTCGCCAGTAATTCCCTTCTCGAAGGCTTAGTCTTCGGCGCGCGCAGCGGCCAGGCCATGATTGTCGACCGCTCAGCGGTCGGCAATCAAAAAGACGGTCTTGCGGTCGCGCATGGCCGCTCTGCGTCCGCCTCTCAGAAAAGCGTGTCCGCCGTCAGGAATAAAGCTTCGTCGCTTCCCGGAAGCCCTGCCCCAAAACCCGATTCCCACTCTCCAGAAGCTATAGCGGCTCGTGCTACTGCCTCCTCGTCAGCGCGTGCCTCGACCGCTCACTCCGCAAAGCTCGCTGCTTCTGCGCACCATTCGAGGGCCAGTGTTTCTGCCACAACAACCGAACACGCCACAAATAACTCGTCTTCCAAATCTTCAAATTCAGCTCAGCACGAATCCTCGCCAAATTCCGCAACCGCCGCCGCGCTAACACAACTTCGCGACCTCATGTGGCGTCACGTCGGCATCATGCGCAATGGCAAGGACCTCGCTGCCGCCATCGCCCTGCTCGAAAAGCTGGCCGCTTCGCGGTCGCCCCTTCCCGCTGAATTCCTGCATTCCCTGCATCCCACCCGCCACGATTACGAACTCTCAAACCTGCACACGCTCGCGTCCCTGATGGCCCGTTCTGCCTTAGCCCGCGAAGAAAGCCGCGGCAGCCACTACCGCTCCGACTTCCCCTATCGCGAAGACGACCTGTTCCAAAAACACTCCGTCATCCAACGCTCCAAAGACGTCACCTTCGAACCCTGACAGCCGCGCCACACCGAATTGTCCTGTTTTGAGTGCCGGGCTTCAACACGGCTCTTCTTATGTCGCTCTTCGAATTTTCGAGTTTTGTATTTCGACCTTCCGCGGACGGCCTGCACGCGCGCACCAAGTCGAAGGTGCCCCGCGTGCCGGGCTTGCACGTGGGTCTTGCTTTGCCATCGCTCAATTCTCGCGACCCGCACGCCCATTGCTTTATTCCCTCAAGCTGCTTCAGTCCACTGGATCGATCGTAGGCAAGCTACGATGGCTCGCCGCTCACAAATCCACCGGCAAAGAACGGGGTGCCGAGAGCGGAGTGGATCATTTCGCCTTCTGCAAGTACAGTTCGTCCCTTGGGCCGGTGGATGTCGCCTGACCTCGCAGGCATTTTCGTCGCCGACGTCACAAACCCGCGGGCGGCGCAGACACAAAAATTAGGCGGACCCTACTCAAAGACGACCATCGCCTTCGGCCGGATCCGCCCTCGCGAAAGACGCGTCTGCGAATGAAGTTGAACAAATACGGCAAGCTACCAGATGAAATTGGTCGACAAGCTTCAGGCTTGCGCCATGATGCTCACGGCCAGGAGTTGCCCGTTTTCCATCGCTTGATATTCCACCGTGACGGGGGTTCCCTGTTTCACTTGCCCTTTCACCTGGGTGTTCTTGTCCACGACAAAGTCCAGTGTGTTCTTCCCGGAACTGTCTTTGTCGGAGCCGCCGCCGGTGACCTCGAGCGTAAAGGAAGTTCCGCCACTTCCGATGGCCGCGACCTTACCTGCAACAGACTTGGTAGGTTGCTGAGTTTGCTTTTCTGATTGTGCCTGGCTCCATTTCGCTGGACTGCCCGAATGAGCTCGAGTTGAGATTCCCAGAATCAACAGGCTGCCAACAGAAACACCGCAAAGGAATTTGCGAATCGTAAAATTAGGCATAAGCCTCCTTGTGGTTGGAGGGTGGGGTCTGGATACCGCAAGCAGTTTCTATTCCATTTCACAGAACATATCTGAAAAGCGCTAACATTTCACAAAACTTTACCGAAAAAGCTTTGATTTCAGGATTTCTAGCGCGCTTTTTAACGATCGCTGTCAGAAATTTATTTCAATGACGCCTTAATGGCACAAATTTCGTGTTGATGACATCACTTTCATTGGGAACCGCGGAACTTTTTCCCTGCACTCGCCGTTTTTTTCTCGGCAGAACGCTGTAGAACATTTGTACCTTTCCACGGTTTTCGGAAATTACGGTCGGGAAATTCGGCTCGGTGGAGTTTCGATTGTAGACTTTGAAGTTTGCTTCATCTTGCCTGCAATTCCTTAACGCTTTCTAAAATCACATGCCCCACAATTCCAAGACTCTTCGCGCTGATTTTGTCCAGCGTGTCTTGCGGCGTATGCCAATAACCCGCCGAATTCTCCAGATCAATAATATCCGCGGAGGGCACTCCGCGCTGCAGAAACGACAAATGATCGTCGTCCACTGGAGTGGTTTGCTCTATAAAAATCTCGCCGTAGCCCAGCCGCTTCGCTGTACCCCAAATTAAATCCACCAAAGCTTTTGTCGAATTCTGTTCCCGTTTGATCCGCAACGCTTTGCCCCCGACAAGGTCCGCCAGAATCATGGCCTGCACCTTTTTCAAGTCCCCGCTCATTCCCATTTTCGCGGCCAACTGTCGGCTTCCATATCGATTGTCGGGATCCTGCCATTCTTTGCGAACCGCTTCCTCGCCGTCAAAGAAGGCAATCCACACTGCGTAGCGCCCGTGTTTTCCGCACAATTGTCTCGCCATCTCCAGCATAACGCCCGTCGACGAGCCGCTGTCATCAGCGCCTACAAAGTTATCCAACCGTTTCGTGTCGTAGTGCGTTGCCAGCAGAATGATTCCCTGTCGCTCACCGGGAATCTTCACTACGATATTTTTCATCGGCAAGCGCGCCGCAGGAGTGTCCGCCGAAAAAGAATCGGTATCCACGGTGCAACTCGAGCTCGTCAGCTGCGATGCAATGTAGTCCTGCACTTGCAGGATCGCTTGCGAACCCGATGGCCGAGGTCCAAAGCTCACCTGCTTCGCCACGTGCCCGTAGGCCAGCTTGCCATCAAACCCACCTGTACTTTCCGCGGGAAGACCGTCGTCTGGAACTTGGGGCTGTGCGGCCACGTGCGACGCAACTGTCGCGCCGGACGCAGTATTTGTGTGATTGTCCGTTCCACTTGCCTTGCAGCCCGCAATGAAACCCGTGATACTCAACAAAAGCGTTGCGCCGCAGCTCATACGCGCGCGCCTCAAGTTCGGGCTTTGCCAGAATGTTTTGCTCATGGGTTCTTCAGCCTCTAGCTTCCGCTGCGAGTCGTCGCTCTCTTCGGCTAACCACAATCCAGGACACTCCAACGCCGACAAAATACAAAGCAGTCATCACGGCCATCACCAGGAGCATCGTCAAGGCATCCGGAGTGGGCGTGACAATCGCAGCGACGACCGAGATCACCAGAACCGCGTACTTGGTATTCTTGATGAGGAACTTTGGCGTCACGATTCCGAACAGAGTCAAAAAGAAAATGAGCACCGGCAGCTCAAACACAAGGCCTAGTGCCACGATAACGAGAAGAACGAGATCAAAGTAATCGTCGATCTTGATCAATGGAACGACCGGCCCCTGAAAACCAACAAGAAAATTCAGAATGTGCGGCAGAGCCAAAAAATACGCGAACGCGATGCCAGCAAGAAAAAGAAAAACGGTTGAGAACAAAAACCCGGTGACCGCGGACTTTTCATTTCTATATAGAGCTGGAGCCACGAACAACCACACCTGATACAGAATCACGGGCGAGGCCATGACGATGCCCAAATAAATGCTCAGCTTGATCAACAGGCTTAAGTAATCCGTCGGCCCAGTATAGACAAGCTGAGGATTCAGATTGTGCGCCTTGAGCGCCACTTGAATTGGGATGGTGATGAAGCTGACGAGTTTGGGTGCGACGAACCATCCGACCATGGCGCCAACAAACACGGCAACCAGCGAATTGATAATGCGTTTGCGAAGCTCTACAAGATGTTCGAAAAACGTCATCTGGCCGCCACCCTCATCGGGTGCGGCAGGAGTTGTTGAACCGGCTTCAAGCTGGCTGTCGTTGGTCATGGGCGGGTAGCTCGCCAGGATTGGGGGAGCCGGATTCGGCGTGCGGATTTTGTGCGGCGCCAGGCTCGCTCGGTGCAGTTCCTTCTGTAACGGATGCCTCGTCCGTTGAAACCAACTCGGCGCCAGATTCAGAGCTGGGCTCAGCACTTGACTGCGGCTCGCGTGCGACCGCTTCGCTAACAGGACTTATCGTCGGCTCAGGCGGAGCAATACTTTCCGGCTCGTAACCAGCCGGTGTCGCGAGCGTGGCCGGCTGCTGCTCGGTGCTGGCGGCGGCTGTGCCTTCGTGGGATTTTTTCCACTCGGCCTCCCTAGCCTGCCGCTCAATGTTCCTCATCTCTTCTTCAAATGCCATCTTGAAATCAGTCGACGCTTTGCGGAACTCAGCCATCATTTTGCCCAGGCTACGGGCGAGCTCCGGCAACTTATGCGGTCCGAAGACGACCAGCACCACGATGAAGATGATCACCAGATGGGGAACGCTGAACATGGCTGTGCCTTGTAGCCGAGTTAGGCCTCTTTGGCATCATAGAAAGGGTGCACGGCACTGTCAAACCAGTCTTTTCCGCACCCGTGTTATACTGAATTCTCTCAGCGGATAAAACTGTTGGTCGCGTGAGGTTAGGATGAATCAGAATCGTCGCGGCGTCGTTGTGATTTTCACTGTGTTGGTCGCATCCGCCGTTTTTGGCTGGATTTACGGGCCATCGGTGCGCGCCACTTCCACTGCCACCGAGGACAGTCAGTCTTCGGTCCGCGAGTTCACAACCGTTCTTGACGTTGTTCAGGCGAACTATGCCGAGCGGGTCGATGTGGACAAAGAGGTGTACCAGGGCGCGATTCCAGGGATGCTGCGCGTTCTTGATCCGCACTCGAATTTCTTTGACGCGCGCCAATTTGCGCTGCTCCGCGAAGATCAACGAGGAAAATATTACGGCGTCGGCATGATTGTTGCGCCGCGCGAGAATCACACCATCGTGATGGCGCCCTATGTTGGCGCGCCGGCCTACAATGCAGGTCTGCGCCCAGGCGATATGATCGTGAAGGTGGATGACAAATCCACCGACGGGCTCACGACCAGCGAAGTTGCCGATTTGCTGAAAGGACCCAAAGGAACGGTCGTCAAGATCGTGGTCACGCGCGAAGGCTACACGGATCTGCTCACCTTCACCGTCACGCGTGGTGAAATTCCCCGCCACTCCGTTGACATTGCATTTTTGCTGAAGCCCGGTATCGGCTACGTGCGCCTCTCTTCGTTTAACGAAACGACGGATCGCGAAATCGAAGAGGCGTTGAAACAACTGAGCGTCAGCAATCTGGATGGCTTGATTCTTGATATGCGCGGAAACCCGGGCGGCCTTCTGAATGAAGCGGTCGCGGTGGGCGACATGTTCCTGGAGAAAAATCAGCTGATCGTTTCGCATCACGGGCGGACCTCCCCCGAGCGCCGCTACTATGCCGTGCGCGGCAATCAGGGTGTGACGATTCCTCTCGTGATTTTGGTGAACAATAATTCCGCCTCTGCAACCGAAATCGTGTCCGGCGCAGTGCAGGATCACGATCGCGGGCTTATCGTCGGCGAAACAACTTTCGGCAAGGGCCTGGTGCAAACGGTGACTCCGCTCAGCGAGAACACCGGCCTTGCGCTGACCACCGCTCGTTACTACACACCGAGTGGGCGGCTGATTCAGCGCGACTACAAGACTATTTCGCTGTACGAATATCACTACGAGCGCAAGGTCCCGGAACATCCGACGGAAATAAAACTGACGGACAGCGGACGGCAGGTTACGGGCGGTGGTGGTATCACACCGGATATCGTCGTGGCTTCTCCGAAATATACAAAATTTGCGCAGGAACTTTTCCGCGGCGATGTTTTTTATCCGGCGGAAGCGGGTGTTGGCGGTTTCACGCGTTTCTACCTGGGTAGCAGACCTACCGTCACGCACGAATTCACGGTCGACGATGAAGTAATGCACCAGTTCCGAAATTATCTGACGAAGCACAACGTGCGATTCTCTGAATCGGAAATCGCCGAAAATCAGGAGTGGATCAAGCGCAAGATTAAGCAGGAAGTGTTCATGTCCACGTTCGGCATGCAGGAAGGTTTCAAAGTTTTGCTGGAAGCCGACCCGCAAGTCCAGAAGGGCGTCGAAGCAATGCCACAAGCAAGGGCGCTCTACCAGAATGCTCGAAAGATTGTAGCGCAGCGCGCTGGCGGGGCAATCGATCAGCCGTAGGCCATTGTCCAAGAAACAGCCACAGCAGCGTAAGTGCCGCTTTCTGGGCAGCTTTGCCAAACCGTAGCGTACGCAGAACTCTTGCAGCGCGATTCCCTGTCGCGTTGGCTTGGCGGATGACCCCGGTTGCCATAGTCCCTCCGAACCGAAGTGGCCCGGACTATCAAACTCGTCCGGAGTTTATCCATCACCGCCAGGGTAATTATTTAGATGATAATAATACCCATGAGTTACAAGACGGATGACGCTAGGAAACATTTTGCTTCACTGTGTCAGCCCAAGGCGTGTATGATCCCTTCAACTAGAAGGTCCATGTTTTGTGCGCATCCTGGCCTATCTCCTTTTCATTCAGGTTTCCCTCTGTGGCGTTTTGCTGCGCGAGCCTGTTTTGGGGCAACAACCGGCGTCTGATTTTCGGACGAGCACCGCGGCCACAACTGAGTCAACTCGGCCGGGCGAAATCAGTCCCTCCGTCGGTCTCGACATTTTCGTCCAGGGACCAGCGAACGCGACCGTTGAAAAAACAGCAGCGCTGACGTTGTCCACTGGGGCGGGACAACTCTACAGACAAGGAACCACAACCCAGGGCCATCTGCGATGGAGTGCAGTAGCGCCGATGCGATACGAAATCCAGGTGGTCGCCCCAGGATTTGAGCGTGCGATCCAAGAAATCGACGCAAATGGCGCAGGCGATGTCGCGGTGACCGTTCACCTACGGCCTTGGGTGGGCGAGGACAAAACCTATCCCCCTGTCTCCACTGATCCCGAGGTGAACTACGTCTTTGGAATGTACTCCGCGCGGTTGCGCGATTGGGAACAGGCCAAGGCTTACTGGGCAAATGCCCTCCAGCGTCTTCCAGATCATGTTCCGGCAATGGTCTCCATGAGCGAAGTCCTTCTCGCTGAGAACAAAGTTTCAGATGCAGTGGAGTATCTTGATCGAGCGGCAAAGATAGATCCTTCCTACTGGCGCACGCAAGCGGTACTGACAGAAATCTCATTGCGTTCGGGTTCGACCGGCGAAGCTTTCCAACATGCCGAACGAGCAATGGAATTGGGCCACGGGCAGGCCGCTAGCGTCTCCCCACTTTTAGCGCGCGCTTTGGTGGCGGAGGCCACTGAACTACTGCGAGCCTGCCTGAAGGATCACCCTGGAGATGCTGCGGCCAAGAAACAATTTGAAGATCTGAACACGCCATCTGAACTCCATGCCTCTGAACACTCGAACGCCGAGTTTAGAGAAAGGAGCGCAGATACGACCGGCGTCCGGCCAGCTTCCCTACTGCGGGCTCCCCGCTGGTTACCTCCGGAAGTTGACGAAAATGTTCCACCAGTGGAGTTTGGCTCGGCGTGTAATCTCGAGGAAGTGTTGCAAAAAGCCGGTCAGCGAATCCAGGAATTTGTGGGGAACGTGGAGAGATTCACGGCTACGGAATCCATGCTGCACGAAAAAATCAATAAATCGGGAGCAGTCTCGGCGACGGAAAAGCGGAAGTACAACTACATGGTTTCGATCGAGGAAATCCGGCCTGGATTTCTCGGTGTGGAGGAATACCAGAGCAGCGGTCCGACTCCACTAGATTCTCCAGACGGGATCACGTCGAAAGGATTGCCTGCGCTCATCCTCATCTTTCATCCCTACTACTCAGGAGACTTTGCAATGAGATGCGAGGGGATCGCAACCTTGGATGGAAAACGTACCTGGCAGATTTATTTCCGCCAAAGAGACGACAAGCCGAACAGAATTCGGTCCTACAGGATCGGCTTAACCCCGCCTCACCCAGTCGCGCTAAAAGGGCGGGCTTGGTTTGTTGCGGATAGCTATCAAATCTTGGGCCTGCAGACGGACCTGATAAATGCCGTTCCAGACATTCGGCTCACAGTGGACCACACGGCCATTGAGTTTGGTCCAGTACATTTCAGTAGCCGAGGGCTGGACATGTGGCTTCCACAGACTGCCGAAGTGTTCACCGACTTGAAAGGAAGACGAATTCATCAACGCATGAACTTCAGTAACTACTTACTATTTGCAGTGGACGACAAGCAACAAGTCTCATCACCAAAAACGAGTCCTTGATCTCCTCCAGGCCACTGAGCAGGCTGCAGCGCCTTGATCGTTGGAGTTGTCGACCAGATTTCCGCGGGGCGATCTGCCAAGCCGTCGCTACCCTAGGGCAAACCAGCACAAAAACCGATACCGGCACGATTGTTGCGTTTCGTCAGGCGGCCGGGGCATAATGGAACTTGTTCAATCGAATGCAGTTTACCAGCTCGTGGGCGAGTAGCTCAGCTGGGAGAGCGCCTCGTTCGCAACGAGGAGGCCGGGGGTTCGAATCCCCTCTCGTCCACCATGTTTTCAATAGCTTACAGTCATCGATTCTTTGCTTAGAAAGAAACCGTGACAAAATCGTGACAGTACCCCGTCAGTCTTAATTTTTCCTTGCGGCCTCGGCCGGCTGTGGTGGGATCACAGGCAATCCCTGTGTGCCGAAAGTTGGCGCCTCAAGCGCAGATCTCTTTGGCTCCATCCGTTGATGCGAGTAACGCTCGAGCATCCTTCCTCGAAACATGTCCACGATGGATTTGGCTGTCTCCTCCGAAACAGTCGGATCCTGCAGTAGTTCTGTCACGACAGTGTGTCTGGAATCGTAGAAGCGGCATTTCGCGACGCCGGCCTCTTTTAAGACAGATTTCCAGGCGCGCCGCCAGTGACCCACGGGACGACGCGGATCCACGTCGCCATAGTCCGAAAAGAACAGATACCAGTCGTCCTCGAGTGTGTCGCCGAATTTCGATTTCGCTCTCTCGCGCAACTCCAAAATAGCTGCACTGGTCCCCCCGTTCATCGGAATCGTTCGGATGCCAGCTTTCGTCTTTGAAACACGCAGGGAGATCGATCGCTGCATCCAGTCAATGTCCCGCCACTGCAACGACTTGATTTCGACGGGCCTCATGCTCGTATTTAACGCAATCGTCAGGGCGAGCCTCAAGGTCTGACGCTCCGGGAGCCTAGATGCGGCGGCCAGGAGCTTTGCTTTCTCGTCCGGAGTAAAGGCTCTGCCGATCGACTCGCCGAGCGGAAGATTACGACACTTCGCGGCCAGCTCTAGGCGATCGGCCTTTCTGAGCTTTCCGCGGATGAGATCCAGTTCCCGGTTGATCGTCCCGTTTGAAACCCCCGCCCCCTTTCTCTTCGCAATATAGTCGTCAAGCGCCGGCGGCTGAACCAGGCGAATCTGCAGGTGTCCGAGGTGACGCGTCACGATCACGGCGCGCTCCGCCTCTGTTTTTTTTGTCTTTTCGCTGAGCGGCTTTTTGTCCTGGCGGCCGATGCCGAGCTTGCGATCCTCGAGCCACTTGTCGAGCACAGCGGAGAAGTTCATTCGCTGGAGGCTCGTGGGATTTGCGACAATCAAGCCTTCCTCGGCTCTTTTCTGCACGTCGCGATCGTTCCGGACTGCCTCTTTTTTCGTGTGGCACTCCAGCGACTTGCGGAAACGCACGCCAGACACCGTGAAGCTTGTCCAGTAGACGCCGTCTTTCTTATAGATTCCCACGCGACCCTCCTCGTGAAATGTCCCTGCTTTGTGCGACCCGTCCCCTGCCCTTCTCGCGTTCTGCGGACCGGATCAGGGCGTCTCTGAGCTCGTCGAAAAGCCTTTTGTTCTTCGCGCGGCGCATTTCGTCGAGCCTCGTTTGCTCAGCTGGGGCCAGGCCGTCGCGATAGTCCTTGGCTTTGCGCATTCTTTGCTTTCTTTTTCGTTCCGGGTCTGCTTCCTTGCACTCTGGGCTGTGAAAGCGCTGATCCACACGGCGAGCGTAGTAGTAGAGATTGCAGGCGGCCAGCGCACAGCGCTGGAGCCTCGGCTGGGCGTAGCCATCGGCCAAGGCTTTCCAGTCAGCAAGCGCTAAACACCCTTCCACGTCCTGCCGGCTTCGTCCAAGCGGCCGCAGCTCCAGGAAAAAGTTGTCTGGGTGAGGGTCTAGTCCGCAGAAATCGAAAAAAATGGGATATTTTTTCGTGACTCGTCGGATCTTGGCGTTTCTCTTCGCGAGCTCACGTGCTTCTTGCGCCCCCTCGGGATCGTCCTCTTCGCGCCATACGTCCGCACGCGCCAGGCGAGCAAATTCAATGGCGTCCTGCATCTCCAAGATCGCCTTCGCTACTGGATGGTCGTCCGCCGAACGGGAATTAAACCATTCGGCAAGCCTCTGGCCAGCTTGCAAAGATCGTTGCTCAATCCTGCTTTTTTCTCTCCCCCTCTTTGTGCGCATAAGCAGGGACAAAATAATCCTATCAAGCGGGTTTGTAAAGGCTTAAAAAGTGGACGGCCCAAGATGGCCCAGTCGGAGTAGGGATCATGATCGCACACAACCCCCTCCACGGATCCGGACAAGCGGAATTCCCGCATCCGGCTCTTGCCTTAGGTAAGGACGCCCATGCGGCGGAGAGGATAGGGATGACAGACGGTAGGCAAAGGCAGCCAGCGAGTGATGAGACGCCGCATGCGGTCCCAAAGGATGCGGCCATTC
>Ga0207646_10000842_pt1 | contig 39742 bp, 34 predicted proteins | sample KBSK5502metaG_FD_184343 | JGI IMG/M metagenome (GOLD analysis project Ga0207646, IMG submission 184343) | Corn, switchgrass and miscanthus rhizosphere microbial communities from Kellogg Biological Station, Michigan, USA - KBS K5-50-2 metaG... | ecosystem: Host-associated > Plants > Roots >... | reverse complement strand
AGTTGAAAAATATGGTGCCCGGGGTGGGAGTCGAACCCACATGAGGAAAAATCCCCGGAGGATTTTAAGTCCTCAGCGTCTGCCATTCCGCCACCCGGGCGCTGGCTTTACAAATCTAACCAACAGAAGCGCGTACTGCAACACGGCTGCAGTTTCCATAGTTCTTGGTGCCGATGTTTCCAGAGCAGCCTGCTAAAGCAACTGCCGCTTACATTTCGATGGTTCCCCGTATAGGCGAAAAGCAAAGCGCGATGTTTTCATTGGCTCCAATCCCGGAGACTAACCAAATGCATATATCGCGACTTTCATCTCTTGTGTTGATAGTTGCGGCAAGTTCCATCGCCTTTGTGGAGCCTGATCAGAATTCTAAAGGACCACAAAGTGAGACCCGGCCAGTTACCCAGGATGGAAACTCCCGGCAGGACCGCACGCCACAAACTCCTGACGAGCACCAGCCGATTACGTTACCGGAAGGAACGGTAATTCCTGTGCGCATCGCGGACGATGTCAGTTCCAAGCACGACCGTCCCGGCGAATTGTTTAGCGGAACGGTCGATCCTTCGGTACTCATCAACGATATCGTGGTGATTCCCCGCGGCACGGAAGCGCACATCCGCATGGTGCACAGAAAAAAGGGCGGGCACATCCATGGAAAAGCGGAAATCACGCTGGAACTGGTCAGCCTGATCATGAACGGCCAAAGGCTCGAAGTCGACAGCGACGTGAGAACCAAGAAGAAGGGCGCTGCTTCCGCCAAATCCTCGGCCATCGCGAAAAAAGGAGAAAACAGTGGGGCCGCAGCGGTCGGCGGCGATCCGGCTGCCGCTGCTGGACCAGTGATCGCGGCATTCACAGCGGCAAAAGCTGAAGTGAAAGCCGGGAGTCGAATCGAATTCAGACTCGAATCGCCGTTCACATTCGAGAAGCCGCCTATCAATCATTCCGACCAGCATTGATTGCACGCGCGATCAATAATTTTGCGTGTTCGCGGGCGCCTGCAAGCATCTGCATTTATTCTGTGCTATCCAGTACGCAGATGGTGTTTTCGGTATTTGATCCGTAAAAGGAAATCCGCACGAGGTAGCGAGACTGCAAGAGGAAATCGGTAACATGAATTCGGGACTTTCTCCCGATGGGAAGATACTTGCAATTACCAAAAGTGGCGAGAATCGCATTCGATTGCTGTCGCTCTCTGGCGAGCCGGCTCGAGAGCTGGTCTTGAAAAATTGGAACACTTTTTCTTCTGTGGATTGGGCGGCAGATTCGAGAGGGCTGTTTGTCACGAGCAACCCTACAGGCTGGCGTTCCAGCCTGCTCTACGTCGACTTAAACGGAAAAACGCGAAGTGTGGCAAGCCAAGAGTGCGTCGCCTACCTGGGGAATCGCATCCCGAAACGGAAAGTACGTCGCCATCCCAGCACCCACCATGAGTAGCAACGTCTGGATGGCGGAAGGTTTTAGCGACGTTCGCGGCGACCGGCAGCTGGTCGCTGCGCTTGGAGATTCATCACCTAAAGCGAAGCTTAGGGTTCTGCGGCGGGAAAATGGGCGCCGGCCGAGCGCACCATCGATGTGAAGATACCATCAGGAAACGCTAGGACTGTCGCACCCTTGCGCTTTGCGAATTGAACCTGTATATAACCTCTACTCTTATATCTATATCCTTTTCAATGCCGTGAGGTTGCGCCGACGGGCCAAAGGCGCCTGGAGATCGATGGACAAGATTGTCATAAGCCCTAATGAAATCACGGAGATAAAAGAGGTTCCGGAGCAGCCGGCACGGATCGAACCGAAGCTGCTGCCAGCGATTCCGTGGTGGGCACGGCTCTCCGTGGGGATCCTGGTTCTGTTTCTCCCGTTGCTCTGTCTGGTAACAATCATTCTGCGGGTGGCATTCCGAGGGCAGACCCCGCGGATTCGTTACGCCTGGACGGGTTTTCTTTCCACACTCTTGATTATCAGCGGATTTTTGACATCGGCCGCATCGGTACTTTTGTTTTCATTTGGGTCGGTGCCCGCGATTGTGGCGACAGGGCTTTCTGAACTTGACGAACGCACGGATTTTCCGGCGCTACCTGCGAGCAAAGACCTGAGCGGCGCGGATGCTTCGTCGGAATTGAAACCGCTGGTGGCGGTGATTGCGCCGACAGCGCAGTCTTTTTTCAGCAAGCGAGAAGTGCTTTCCAATAGTTTTGGCGCCGGGCTTCTTCTTGAAGCGGACGATAAGGGATATTTGTTTGCGACCGCGCGACACGTCATCGGTTTGGGCAGTTGGAGCCTGAAAGAGCGGCACCGCGCAATGCTTTCTCTTTCTTCCGGAGTTTGGGCAGGAGCAGAGGTGATTGCGCGCCACACGAATCTGGATTTGGTGCTGATCTGGATTCCGCGCCACTCGGGTGCGTCAGAATTTGTGCAGCCGGTCGCGACTCCGAAAGAAGGACAGACAATTTTTGTGATTGGCCATCCGGAAGGTTTGAAGTACACGCTAAGCACGGGAATTATTTCGCGAATGGAAAAGAGCACGCTGCAAATTTCCGCGCCGGTGAGTCCCGGTAACAGCGGCGGTCCTGTGTACGACCTGCAGGGAAATTTGTTGGGAGTGGTCAGTTCAACGATGGACAAGAGTTATCAGCCGAATGCGGAGAATTTGAATTTTGCGGTTACGGCGCAGGCTCTATTGAAGGAAAGTGGCTGGGAATTCGCAAAGGATGGGCGCGAGCGTCTCGAAACGTATTTAAAGGCCGTCAGCGCGCAGCAGGAAAAGATGAAAAGGTAACAAGAATGTTTTGAACTCAGGGTTTGTAAGTACAACTTTTTCACGTCAGGGCCTGCAAGTACAGGCCCTGCAACCCTGAAACCCGCTAGGACCGGTAAACAATGGCTACGATCAACGTCACGGTGTACGACTCGACAGAAAACAAGAGAGTGCCGGTGGAGCTGCCGGACGATGCTCCGTGCAACAAGATTATCGTGGTATTGATTCAGAAATTGCGGCTGCCGACGAACGGGCCGGACGGCGCGCCGTTGAGCTACAAATTCCATCATAAAAATTCCGGGCGGCAAATCCAGGATTCGCAAACGCTCGCGGAGGCTGCAGTGAAGGATGGGGACATCCTGCGGCTGCAGCCGGAAATCACGGCTGGCTGAGGATGACCCCGCCGATTCCGGTACGCATCGGCGAAGAGGAAGTCCGTGAGGACCGGTTCAGCCGGTTCCGGCTGATTCCGTGGTGGGACCAGACGAAATTGCAATCCGCGCGAGTTTTGGTGATTGGCGCCGGCGCGCTGGGAAACGAAATCCTGAAAAATCTGATGCTGTTGGGATTCGAGCGAATCGTCGTAGTGGATCTGGACAAGATCGAAGAGTCGAATTTGTCGCGCACGATCTTGTACCGCAGCAGCGACGTCGGCTCGTTCAAAGCGGACGTCGCCGCGCGAAGCGCTGCAGCACTGGCGCCGAGTGCGAAGGTGAAGGCGCTGGTTGCGAACGTAGTGCAAAATTGCGGCCTCGGGATTTTTGCGTGGTGCGACGTGATCATCGCGGGACTTGACAATCGCGAGGCACGACTGTGGATCAACCGATGCGCTTGGAAAATGAACCGGCCGTGGATTGACGGCGCGATAGAAGGCATCAATGGAATTGCGCGCGTGTTCGTGGCCGGATCCGCACCGTGCTACGAATGCACGTTTGGCGAAACAGACTGGAAATTATTGGAACAGCGATTGTCCTGCAATTTGTTACTGCGTGAAGCGAACACGGAAGGAAAAATCGCCACGACGCCGACGATTTCTTCCGTGATCGCGGGAATCGAAGTACAGGAAGCGGTGAAACTTCTTCACGGACTGCCTACGCTGGCGAGCAGTGGCTTTGTTTTCGAGGGGCTGAATCACACTTCGTACAAAGTGGAGTACACGGCCAATCCGGATTGCATGAGCCACTTCACGTTTGAAAGCGTGACGGAGCTGCCGCGGAAATCGAGCGAATGGACATTGGAGGATTTACGTCAGTGCGGCGCGATGGATTTGGGAACGCAAGATGTGGTGGTGGAGTTCAGCAGGGACATCGTGCACGAACTTGCGTGTCCTGAATGCGGAGCAAAGGAAGAGATTTTCGCGCCAGTCGGAAGCATTCGTTATGACCAAGGGCGCTGCCCGAGCGACGGGCAGATGCGCGTGGTGAAAACGATTCACAGCTACGACGGCTCGGAAAGTTTTGGCCAGCGCACGATCGACAAGCTCGGTCTTCCTTTGTTCGACGTGTTTACCGTGCGATCGGCGGACCAGGAAAAGGCGTACTTGATGGCCGGCGACAAAAGCGCGGTTTTGGGAGACGAGGTCTAGCTGACCGAGCGAGATGGCTAAACGGAAACCCGATCAGCGGCAGCCGCGAGTGAGTATCGAAGGCGAAGTGCTTCGCCAAATCCGGCAGCACGCGCGCTCGAACAGCAAAACAGAAGTTTGTGGTGTGCTAATCGGCGCAGAAAATGGCAGCGGGGTGAGCATTTGCGCACGCATCCCCGGACTGAATGCGGCGCAAGCAGGGACTTATGTCACGTTCACGCAGGATACCTGGGAGCACATTTACAAGATCAAGGATAAGGAATATCCGGACGAACGCATCGTGGGTTGGTATCACTCGCACCCGGGGTTCGGTGTATTTCTGTCGGATCACGATACGTTCATTCACAAGAATTTTTTCTCATCGGCGCTGCAGGTGGCGTGGGTGTACGACCCGCACAGCGATGAAGAGGGTTGTTTCGGGTGGGCGGGAGAGCGGCTGGAGCGCGTTTCCGAAATTCGCGTGAAGGATGACAAGGGCGGCGAAGAAGCTGGCGAGACCGGGAAGCCCGAACCTGTCGGGGGAATCGACGAGAACGAAGAAATTGTGGAAACAGAAACAGAAGCTGGACCGCCAGTCTGGCTCAAGTGGACGTTAACCGTGACCTCGCATCTGCTGCTGCTTGCGCTGGGATTTGTCGCGGCATGGATTTTCTTTCCGCGGCCAATCATCGTCTTTGTCAATCCTTATAACGGCACGGCCATTGAAGCTCCCGCTGGCACACGGATTCATTCTGACGGTAGCGTCAGCGTACCAGGTCTACCCGACCTGCAACCGCCATCCTTTGATCGAAATGCAAAGCCGTCCGTGCCGGAAAGCACACCGCAGCCGGCACCGAAGGCCCCCGCACCGAAGTCCGACGGCGGGAAGGATCAAAATGCCCCAAGAAAATAAAGACAAATCAATCAAGATCACATTGGACGATCTGGCGAACGTTTCGATACCGGAAGCGGGAGCGCTGCTGCCCGCCGTACAAACGGCGGGCGGAGCCAAGGTGTATGGATCGATCAACGAAGTATCGGACCCGCAAGCGCAGGTTGCGGAAGAAAAAGGCAGCTTTCTGCTACAAGGCTGGTTCTACCTGGGCGTCGCGGGACTGGTAGGCGCGACGCTCGGATGGGCGATTTGCGAGCCGTGGTTCATCGACGGTCCAGACCGCCGGGTATGGCAAAGCTTTGTATTGACAGCGTTGGTGGTGACGCTGCAGTGCGTGGCATTTGCGATTTCCGAGAGCATTGTCGAGCGGTCACCGAAAAAAGCGTTGATCCGCGGCGGGCTGGCCATTCCCTTGGGAGTGGTTCTCGGTGTCGTGATCAGTTTTGGCGCAGGACTCGTGTTCGTGATCACGACGGGAATTGTTGCGGAAATGGGAGTGCAGACGGCACGCAATCCTACATTTTGGATCGCGCGGGGAGTCGCATGGATGGTGCTTGGCGTGGCTGCGGGGGCGACTTACGGAATTGTCGGCATGTCGGCCAAGAAAGCGTATTACGGAATTCTGGGTGGAGTGATCGGAGCTGGGTTGGGTGGAATGCTGTTTGATCCGATTGCGTTGGCGACCAAGGGCGGAGCGCCAAGCCGCGGGGTCGGATTTGCCCTGCTGGGACTCGCGACAGGGGTCGCGATGGGATTGGTTGAAAGCGCGCTGAAAGACCGCTGGCTCTACGTCACGGCAGGTCCGCTAGCAGGCAAACAATTTATTTTGTACAAGCCGCGCACGATCGTGGGCAGCGACCAGAAATGCGACATCTACTTATTCAAGGACAGCAACATCGCGAAGGAACACGCAATTATTGAGCTGGCAGGTTCGCGCATCATGCTGCGCGCGATTGGCGATACGTATGTGAATGGCCAGCCAGTGCGGCAGCAGGTGCTGATGACGGGAGCAGTAGTGCAGATTGGGCGCTACGCGTTCCGCTATCAAGAAAGGCAGCGGAATTGAATCCGGTCTGCCCCTATTGCCGGACCGAGGTAGGCGAAGCCGAGGGCGAACGGAAGGATTGCCCAGGCTGCGGCACGCCCCATCATGCGGATTGTTTCGCGGAGAATGGCGGCTGCACGGTCTTCGGCTGCGCAAATGCGCCGTCCGACGAAGCAAAGGTGACCGTGAGCGGAACGGATTTGATGGGAAACGTGGTGACGCGGCAGGCGCCGGCACCTGTTGTGCGTCCGGGATTTTCCCTGGGGTCGGTATACACAACATTTCGCGCACCTGTGTTAGGCGCAGAACAGGCCGGCCCGCACGGGGCTCCGGAAGCGAGCCCTACGCAGCAGCAGCCGCCGCCTCCTCCGATCGCTGGAACGGGAGTCGCTCCGCCGCCACAAAGCGGGCCGGGACCACAAGTTGAGCAGGTACCGAATTCGTTGGCGCACTACTATCCGCCGCCGCTGCCAAAATCCCGCGTAGTCTTTGTGCTGCTGGGAATTTTTCTGGGCGCTTTCGGCGTGCACAATTTTTATGCTGGGTACGTGAAAAGGGGAACGATTCAGCTTTGCGTGACGCTACTGACATGTTTTTATGGGGCCCTTGCGAGCTTGGTGTGGGCGATTATTGAGATTTGCGTGATCAATCAGGACGCAGACGGAACGCAATTCGTTTAGTGCGAGTTGCGAAACAGGAGCGATGGAATGAACTACTTCATTAAACGGGACGACAAGGAATACGGGCCGTATTCGCTGGCCGATCTACAGAAGTATGTCGCTTCGGGAAACGTGCTGCTGACGGATCTCTGCCGCAGCGAAGGGCTGACGGATTGGCTTCCAGTTTCGCAGGTGATCGGAAATATTCCGGTGCCAGCCGCCGCTCCGCAACCTGCGGCGGGAACGGTTTACGGAGCGCCTGCTGCCTACGGAGCTCCTGCGGGCTACGCCGCGCCGGCCGTGTCGCAGTATCCACCGCCGCCGGCGCTACATTGGGGAATTTTGATTTTGCTTGGCGTGTTGACCTGCGGAATCTTCGGCTGGGTGTGGGCATTCATTCAAGCTGCGTGGGTAAAAAAAGTGCAGCCGGAGAGCAAAGCGTTGCTCTATTACGGGATCGCCGTGGGATTGTTTGTGCTGATGTTCGGAGGCGCGTTCATGGCAGGAGTTCAGGGACCAGCAGGGGCGGGGCGCGAACCGGTGTTCCTGTTCTTTCGGCTGGGTGGTGGAATCATGTGGCTGGTAGCCGCATTCAACATGCGAAGCTCCATCGAAGATCATTTCAATTCGGCCGAGCCCATCGGTCTGTCCTTGAACGGCGTGATGACGTTTTTCTTCAGCATTTATTATTTCCAATACCACTTCACGCGGATCAATGAGATGAAGCAGCGGCAAATCGCGAGCTATCCACGATGATTTCTGCGCGCGCAGCGGCGAATTGCATTGCGGCGGCTGGCCTGGCTGGCGCCTCGGTGCTATTGCGATTTTCTCCGCAGGAGTACTCATTTTATCCGCGCTGTCCGTTTTACGCGTTGACAGGTCATTACTGTCCGGGTTGCGGCGCGACGCGCGCGATCGCAGAGCTGCTGCATGGACATGTGGCGGCGGCATTGCATTTCAATGCGGCAGTAACATTACTGCTGCCCGTGCTGCTCTGGTATTTTGGAACGATGTACTGGACGGCGGTGCAAGACAATCGTGTCGAGTGGCCGCAAGTCCCGCAGTGGTCATGGAGAGCCGCGCTTGCGTGCGTCTTGCTCTTTGGCGTAGCAAGAGATTTGGCATTAACGATTTTTTGAGGAGTACTGAAACCCAGTCATGCTTTCGCCGCGCATTCGACGATTGAAACTGGATCATGATCAGCTGATGCAGAAGTTTGCGGGCTGGCCGCTGATCCAAATTACCGGCACGGCTGGAATGCCGCCGGAGGTCTACCGGTTTGTCTACAACATTAAGGGATTGTTCGTTTCGCCGACGGGAGAGATTCAGGAACGCGCGCAGCATCACCTCGAAGTGAATCTTTCGCTTGGTTATCCGCGGCGCGCGCCGCAGTGCCGTATGCTGACGCCGGTGTTCCATCCGAATTTCGATGATTCGACGGTGTGTATCGGCGATTTCTGGGCGGCTTCGGAAGGATTAGACGACTTGATCATCCGCATCGGACGGATGATCGCGTATCAGGAATACAACACAAAAAGTCCCTTGAATGGACTCGCGGCGAAATGGGCGGAGCAGCATGCGCGATTTTTTCCGGTTGATCCGCGAGATATTGCGCCGCCACTGGAAAAGACAGCCACGCCTGCCGCAGCGGCTCCTGTTCCATTGGCGCCCACTGTGGAAGCACCGAGCACCGGCAACGGAACAAGCTCTGCTGCACCGGCGCCATCTGAATCGTCGCCGAATCGTGACGCATACGCTTCGGCATCGCCCGATCCCTGGGCCGAGCGAATCACCATCGATACTAAGGTCGATTAATAGGAGGTTACGGCTGCAAACAGACGCCGCTTTGTGGACAATTCTGCATTCAAAGGCAAGTTGACGTAGAATTTCCCTACCCGGTGCGTATCCCCGGTGCATCTAAATCCTGACTTTCCTGCGGGAGCCCTCCTACCCGCACAGGAGCCAATGTGAGCCAGCAGAGCGCGGTTGTGAGCCAGCAGAACATCGACCAGTTGTGCGTTAATACAATTCGAACGCTTTCGATTGATGGAGTGCAGCAGGCAAATTCCGGGCACCCGGGTGCGCCGATGGGCCTGGCTCCTGTGGTGTACGAACTTTGGCAAAAATATTTGCGGTATGACCCGGCGAACCCGGTGTGGCCGAACCGCGATCGTATTGTGCTGTCCGCTGGCCATGCTTCGATGCTGCTGTACTCTACGCTGCACTTGACGGGCGTCAGGGCCGCGACGGCGGAAGGCGAAGTGCTGAACGAGCCTGCGATTTCGATGGACGAGATCAAACGATTCCGGCAACTGGACAGCAAAACGCCGGGGCATCCGGAGTCGCACATCACGTCAGGTGTCGAGACGACTACAGGCCCGCTGGGCCAGGGTGCGGGGAACAGCGTCGGAATGGCGATTGCCAGCAAGTGGCTCGCGGCAAATTTCAACAAGCCAGGTTTTGAAATTTTCGATTTCAGGACGTATGCAGTATGCGGCGACGGCGACTTGATGGAAGGCGTTGCAGCGGAAGCGGCTTCTCTCGCGGGACACTTGAGGCTTTCCAACCTGTGCTGGATTTACGACAACAACCGGGTGACGTTGGATGGGCCGGCTTCGTGGTCGTTCAGCGAAGATGTCATGACGCGATTTGTCGGCTACGGCTGGAACGTGACTCGTGTTGCGGACGCGAATGATCTGGCGATGCTGGCGCGGGCATACGAAACGTTTTTGAAGACGACGGACAAGCCGACGTTGATCGTCGTGGACAGCCACATCGGTTACGGTTCGCCGCACAAACAGGACTCGTATGAAGCGCACGGGGAACCCTTGGGCGAAGCGGAAGTCAAATTGGTAAAGAAGTTTTATGACTGGCCGGAAGATGCTAAGTTTTTTGTGCCGGACGGCGTTTATCAGCACTTTAAGGACGGCATCGGGAAGCGCGGGGGCGAGGCCCACGCACAGTGGGTAAAGATGTGGAGTGACTATTCGAAGCAGTTTCCCGACATTGCGAAGCAACTGGAATTGATGCAAAAGCGTGAGTTGCCCGATGGCTGGGATAACAATTTGCCGACGTTTCCGGCGGACGCAAAGGGTATGGCGTCGCGCGAGAGTTCTGGCAAGACAGTGAACGCGCTCGCAAAAAATATTCCGTGGCTGATTGGCGGTTCGGCGGACCTGGCGAAATCGAACAAGACGAATCTGGAGTTTCCGGGCGCAGGCGATTTCTTGCCTGGAGAGTACAAGGGACGGAATCTGCATTACGGTGTCCGCGAACACGCGATGGGCGCGGCCATGAGCGGCATGGCGCTGAGCAAGCTGCGGCCGTTCGGCGGAACGTTCTTCAATTTTAGTGATTACGTCAAGCCGGCGGTGCGGTTGGCTGCGCTGATGGAAGTTCCGGTGATTTACGTGTTCACTCACGACTCGATTGGACTGGGAGAGGATGGACCCACGCACCAGCCAATTGAACAATTGGCGGCATTGCGTGCAATGCCAAATATTTTGGTGCTGCGGCCCGGCGATGCGAATGAAGTTGTAGAGGCTTGGAAGCTGGCCATAACGCGCACGCACGGGCCCACGGCCTTGGTGCTCTCGCGACAAGCCATGCCGACCTTTGACCGGACGAAATTCGCTCCGGCAGCGGGCGTAGCCAAGGGCGCCTATGTTTTGAGCGATGCGCCGGGGGGAAAGCCGGACCTGATTTTGATCGGAACGGGCACGGAACTGGCGCTGTGCGTGGCGGCGCAGGAAAAGCTTGCAGCAGATGGCGTGAAGGCAAGAGTTGTGAGCATTCCGTCGTGGGAGCTGTTCGAACAGCAAGACCAGGCGTACAAAGAAAGCGTTTTGCCGGCCGCAGTCACGGCTCGCGTCACGGTTGAAATGGCTTCGACGTTTGGCTGGGAGCGTTACGCCGGAGCAAAGGGAAAAATAATCGGCATGCGGACGTTCGGAGCGTCGGCCCCGTTGAAGGACCTGCTGAAAAGATTCGGCTTCACCGTAGAGAAGGTGGTTGCGGCGGCAAAAGAAGCGGCCGGAAAGTGAACCGGTGATGAAAATCGTGATTGGGTCGGACCACGCTGGGTTCGCATTGAAGAATGCGATGGGAGACGTGCTACGCGGGCTGGGTAACGCCGTGCTAGATGTTGGCGCATTCAACGAAAATCCATCGGACTATCCGGATTTTGCGGAAGCGGTGGGCCGCGCGGTGCTCGATGGGAGAGCGGAGCGTGGCGTTTTGATCTGCGGGAGCGGAGTTGGAGCCAGTGTTGCCGCGAACAAGCTTGTGGGAATACGCGCGGCGGTTTGCCACGATACGTATTCGGCGCATCAGGGCGTCGAGCACGATGATATGAACGTGCTGGTGCTTGGCTCGCGAATCATTGGAGTGAAGCTCGCCGAAGACCTTGTAAAAGCGTTTTTGGGAGCGCAATTTACGAATGAAGAGCGGCATAAGCGGCGGTTAGCGAAGATTGCAGTTCTGGAGCAGAAACGGGTCCTGTAAGAATTCCTGTAGAAATATTGTTAGTGAATCGGTTTTACCCAGGTGTAACGCCCGGTCGTCGACGCGGGCGTACAATAGAAATAGCGGTACCGGCCAAAACGGAATTTGAGGAGAAATATCATGACAACGACAACAACCCTGCCAAACGTAAGCGCGGTGCAAGGTGGGAATCCACTCAAGGGATTGCTTGCCTACGGACAGTCTCCGTGGCTCGATTACATCCGGCGAAATATCTTGCTGAACGGCGATCTGAAAAAGATGATCGCGAATGACGGGCTGCGGGGCATGACTTCCAACCCGACGATTTTTGAAAAGGCCATCACGGGAAGCGACGACTACGCCGATCTGTTGAATGCGCCCGAAGCGAAAACATTGAATGCGAAGGGGCTTTACGAACGGATCGCGATTCGGGACGTGCAAACGGCAACGGATATTTTTCGCGGTGTCTACGACGAGACGAAAGGGCGCGACGGCTTCGTCAGCCTGGAGGTTTCGCCGACGCTAGCGAACGACACGCAGGGCACGCTCGAGGAAGCGCGGCGGCTTTGGAAAACCGTGAACCGTGAAAACTTGATGGTGAAAGTGCCGGCGACAAAGGAAGGTATTCCCGCGATTCGGCAACTCCTGGAAGAAGGCGTCAACATCAACATCACGCTGCTGTTCGCGCAGTCCGCTTACGAGCAGGTGGCCGAAGCATTCATCGCTGCTCTCGAAGCGCGCGTGGCGAAAGGTCAAGACGTGAGCAAGATCGCGAGCGTGGCGAGCTTCTTCGTGAGCCGCATCGATACGCTGATCGACGGGCAGATCGATGCGAAGTTGAAGACGGAAACCGACGCCAAGAAAAAAGAACTCCTCAGCAGCGTGCAAGGCAAAGTGGCGATCGCGAACGCACGCAGGACCTACGCCAAGTATCAAGAACTCGCCGGCGGACCGCGGTGGAAAGCTCTGGCAAGCAAAGGCGCGCAAACGCAGCGGCTATTGTGGGCGAGCACTAGCACCAAGAATCCAAAGTATCGCGACGTGCTCTATGTCGAAGAACTGATCGGCGCGGACACGGTAGATACAATTCCTCCGGCGACCTTTGACGCGTTCCGGGACCACGGAAAATTGCGCAGCAGCCTGAAGGAAAACGTGGAAGGTGCGAACAAGACGATGACGGATCTCGAGGCCGCGGGGATTTCGATGAAGGAAGTCACCGAAAAACTTGTGGTGGACGGCGTGAAGCTCTTTGCGGACGCCTTTAAACAATTGATCGCAGCCGTCGAGAAGCATGCCGGGGTGCGTGCGTGAGCGTAAACCGCCTGGCCCACAAACTGCCGAAGGAATTGAAAGCGGCGGTCGACGCTTCGCTGGACGACTGGAGGAAAAACAACAAAGTCGCTCGGCTGTGGCAGAAAGATGCCTCCCTGTGGAGCAACACGGACGAGAGTAACTGGCTTGGCTGGTTGACGATCACGGACGAGCAGCTTGCAAACCTCGAAACCCTGAAACGATTTTCCGCAGAAGTAAAAAATGCGAAGTTCAAGCATGTTCTGCTGCTGGGCATGGGCGGATCGAGTCTGTGTCCCGAAGTGCTGCGCATGACGTTCGGAAAGGTGGCCGGTTTTCCCGAACTTCATGTGCTGGACTCGACGGATCCGCAGCAAATCAAAGCAATCGAGCGGAGGCTCGATCTCAAAAAGACTCTATGCATCGTGTCCAGCAAATCGGGCAGCACGCTCGAGCCGAATATTTTCAAGCAATATTTCTTCGAGCGCGTGAAGAAAGCCGTCGGCGAAAAGCTTGTTGGCAGCCGCTTCATCGCAGTGACCGACCCAGGCTCCAAAATGCAGCAAGTTGCGGAGACCGACAAGTTCTGGAAGATTTTTGCGGGAGTTCCGAGCATCGGGGGACGCTACTCCGCACTTTCGAATTTCGGTATGGTTCCCGCCGCCGCGATGGGTTTGGATGTTGGCAAGTTCCTGAAAAGCACGCACGAAATGGTGAAGGCGTGCGGCGCGAATTCCGCAGCAGACGCAAATCCGGGCGTGATCCTTGGGACGATTCTCGGCGTAGCGGCGAATCACGGCCGCGACAAAATTACCATCATCACGTCGCCCGGAATTTTTGACCTCGGCGCATGGCTTGAACAACTGATTGCCGAATCGACGGGCAAAATTGGCAAAGGAATTATTCCTGTGGACCGCGAGAAACCCGCTAAGCCCGAAACGTACGGAAGCGACCGCGTTTTCGCGTATCTTCAGCTCGCGAACAAAACAAATAAGGCGCAGGATGCGGCCGTTGCGGCGCTCGAAAAGGCCGGTCATCCCGTTATTCGAATCACGCTGCCGAATGTTTACACGCTCGGCCAGGAATTTTTCCGCTGGGAAATCGCGACCGCCGTGGCAGGCTCAATCATCGGCATCAATGCATTCAACCAGCCTGACGTCGAGGCCAGCAAAATCGAAACGAAAAAACTCACCAGCCAGTATGAATCCACGGGAAGCCTGCCCGCGGAATCGCCGTTCTTCACTTCGAAAGATGCCAGACTTTTTGCCGACGAGAAAAATACTGCCGCACTTTCCGGCGGAAACACTCTAGGTGACGTTCTGAAGTCGCATCTTTCGCGCATTGGCGTGGGCGACTACTTTGCAGTTCTTGGTTACATTCCAATGAACCCTGAAAACGAAAAGGCGCTGCAGGCCATCCGGCATTCCGTGCGCGATCTGAAGAGAGTCGCCACTTGCCTCGGCTTCGGCCCGCGCTTCCTTCATTCGACCGGACAGGCCTACAAAGGCGGTCCAAACAGCGGCGTCTTCCTGCAAATTACGTGCGACGACGTATCCGATCTCGCGGTGCCGGGCCAGAAATATACTTTCGGTGTCGTCAAAGCAGCGCAAGCGCGCGGAGACTTCGCGGTGCTGGCCGAACGCGGGCGCCGCGCTTTGCGCGTTCACCTCGGAAAAAACCTGAAGTCAGGATTGAATGCGCTCGCAAAAGCCGTAACGCAGGCCTTGTAGTCGATTTTTCGCCGCGCCGGGATTTCTTTTTACAATTTGATTCAGGGGAGCAGACGGAATGCAACTGGGAATGATCGGTCTGGGGCGTATGGGTGCCAATATGGTGCGGCGGCTTCAGAAAAATGGTCACACTTGTGTCGTGTATGACCGCAGCCCGGAAAGCGTGAAGCAACTTTCCGGCGAAGGCGCAACGGGCACGAACTCTCTCGACGACTTCGTGCAGAAATTGCAGAAGCCGCGCGCGATCTGGCTGATGGTGCCGGCCGGAGTGGTCGATCGAATGATCCATGAACTCGTGCCGAAACTCGAGTCTGGCGACATTCTGATCGACGGGGGCAACTCCTACTACATTGACGACATTCGCCGCGCGAAAGAGCTTCACGCGAAGGGCCTCCACTACGTCGATGTCGGTACCAGTGGCGGCGTGTGGGGACTCGACCGCGGCTATTGCCAGATGATCGGCGGGGAAAACGAAGTTGTGAAGCGTCTCGATCCAATTTTCAAGACGCTAGCGCCGGGCCGCGGCTCGATCGATCGCACGCCGGGCCGCGAAAAAGCCACAGGAACCGCCGAAGAAGGATATTTGCATTGTGGTCCAAACGGTGCGGGTCACTTTGTGAAGATGATTCACAATGGCATCGAATACGGATTGATGGCTGCGTACGCGGAGGGCTTCAATATTTTGAAGCATGCCAACGTCGGCAAACAGCATCGCGAGACGGACGCCGAAACCACGCCGCTGCGTGAGCCTGAACATTATCAATACGACTTCAATCTCGCAGATGTGGCGGAAGTCTGGCGGCGCGGAAGCGTTGTGGCGTCGTGGCTTCTCGACTTAACTGCTATTTCTTTTCTCGAACAACCCACGCTTGAGCGTTTCTCCGGCAGAGTTTCGGATTCCGGCGAAGGACGCTGGACAATTCTCGCCGCGATCGAATCCACCACTCCAGCTCCTGTGCTCAGCGCATCTCTCTATCAGCGTTTCACCTCGCGCGGTGAAGATGATTTCGCCGGCAAAATTCTTTCCGCGATGCGCTTCCAGTTTGGCGGGCACGTCGAAAAGAAATCAGGCCACTAAACGTTTGCGGCCATGCCGCGGCGAATTCTCCTTGGGAAAACCGAATGCCGACCCTGCACTCCAATGAAGTCCAGCAAAAAGCTTCACCCTGCGTCATGGTGATCTTCGGCGCCAGCGGTGACCTGACCAAACGAAAACTCCTTCCCGCTCTCGCGAATCTTGCGCAGGAGGGTTTGCTCTCACATCAATTCGCGATCATCGGCTTTTCCTTTGACCAGATGACGACGGAGGCGTTTCGCGACAAGCTAACGGCGGAGATGAAGGAATTTGCGCCGTCATCGCTGAACGATCAATTGTGGAAGTGGTTCGTCGAGCGAATTTACTACGTCCAGGGCGATTTCGGCGATTCCGCCGCCTATCAGCGGCTGAAAGATCAAATCATTGCTGTTGAGAAAAATCACAGCACGCAGGGCAACCGCTTCCACTATCTTGCTGTGGCGCCGAAGTTTTTTTCGCCCATCGTCAGGAAACTCGGCGAAGCCGGTCTCACCCAGGAAACAAACCTAACCTGGACTCGCGTGATCGTCGAAAAGCCGTTTGGGCACGACCTGGAGTCAGCGATCCAGCTGAACCAAGAGCTGAAAGAGATCCTGAGCGAGAAGCAGATCTACCGTATCGACCACTACCTCGGTAAAGAAACCGTTCAGAACGTGATGGTGTTCCGGTTCGCAAACAGCATCATCGAACCACTCTGGAGCCGTACGTACATCGACCACGTGCAGATCACCGCGGCTGAAACGGTCGGTGTGGAACACCGTGGAGCGTTTTACGAGACGGCAGGCGCGCTGCGCGACATGGTGCCGAATCATCTTTTTCAACTTCTGACTCTGACGGCCATGGAGCCACCGATTTCTTTCGAAGCCGACGCGGTGCGTGACAAACAAGCCGAAATCCTGCATGCGATTCAAATGCCGACGCCCGAGGAAGTTTTGCAGAACATGGTGCGTGGCCAGTACGGCGAAGGGGTGATCGACGGGCAACCAGTTCCCGCGTATCGAAGCGAGCCGAATGTCGCGCCCAACTCCAACACGGAAACTTTTGTCGCGCTGAAGCTTAAAATCGATAACTGGCGCTGGGGCGATGTGCCGTTTTATCTTCGCACCGGCAAACGGCTGGCCAAGCGCGTAACCGAAATTGCGATCCACTTCCGCCGCACGCCGTTTATGTTATTCCGTAAGACTCCGATCAAAGATCCGCGCACAAACCAGCTCGTCATTCACATCCAGCCGGACGAGGGGATATCTCTGCGCTTTGGCGCGAAGATTCCTGGCTCGGTCATGAAGCTCGGACTTGTGAACATGGATTTCGACTACTCTCGTGATTTTGGGACGTCTCACAGCACGGGTTATGAGCGCCTGCTTTACGATTGCATGGTCGGCGACGCCACGCTCTTTCAGCGCGCGGACATGGTCGAAGCCGGTTGGAGCGTGATTCAACCGTTGTTGGACGTGTGGAAAGCCTTGCCCGCGCGTGGATTCCCAAATTATCCCGCAGGTTCGTGGGGCCCGAAGGAAGCCGACGATTTGCTGGAACGAGACGGCCGCGCGTGGCGTGACATTGAGGCGGAAGAATTTGGCGCGAAAATCCCTGCCGCAGTATCGTAGGGCATGAGGGTTTAGAGCGGAGGATGTGTTCTGGTGGCGAGTCGAACCGTAGAATTGTTTGCCAATGGAATGGAGATCGCGCGCCGCGCGGCTGCCGACGTCGTGCGCATCGCCGGTGACGCGGTCGCAGCGCGCGGGGCGTTCACCATAGCGCTGTCTGGCGGTTCGACTCCCAAGGTGCTGTACGCACTGCTCGCTGAACATCCTTCGCTGCGCAATTCCCTGCCCTGGGATAAAATGAAGGTGTTCTTTGGAGACGAGCGGCACGTGGCGCCGGGCCATGCCGACAGCAATTTCCAGATGGCCACGGACGCAATGCTCTCCAAAGTGCCGTTGCGTCCCGATCAGGTTCATCGCATCAAAGGGGAGTATCCTGATACAGCGCAAGCGGCTGCAGAGTACGAAGAGGTGATTCGGCGGGAATTTGGTTTCGAAGCCGGCGCGTTTCCGCGGTTCGATTTGATTTTGCTCGGCATGGGCAGCGAAGGGCATACGCTGTCATTGTTTCCGGGCACGAAAGCTCTGAACGAAACGCAGCGAATCGTGACGAGCAATTGGGTCGGCAAGCTTTGCGCTGACCGGGTGACGCTGACGGCTCCGGCGGCAAACAACGCAGGAAACGTGATCTTTATGATCACTGGCGCCGACAAAGCATGCGCGTTGAAATCGGTGCTCGAAGGCCCACACGAGCCGGACCAACTGCCCGCTCAGATGATTCAGCCGACGAACGGGAACGTATCGTGGCTGGTGGATGAAGCAGCGGGATCAATGCTCTCGAAAAGAATTCTGAAGTAATTGATCGCTTAGCGGTCATGACTGAAATTGACCGCTTTGCGGTCTCAATACGAGGAGAAAATAAGCAAATGGCCACCGCAACAACTAGCTCTATTCAAACCTACCTGGGAGCGAAGGCGGATTCCCTGCTCGGGTTCAAGTCCCCAAAGATTTCGAAAGACCACTTGCACTTGCCCGGTCCGGATTTTCTGGACCGCATCTGGTCCGTCTCCGATCGCAACCCGCGCGTGCTGGCCAGCCTGCATCGCATGTTTCACACCGGGCGGCTCAGCGGCACCGGTTATCTTTCGATTTTGCCGGTGGACCAGGGCATCGAGCATTCGGCAGGCGCAAGCTTCGCGAAAAATCCGGAATATTTCGACGGCGAGAACATCGTAAAGCTCGCGATCGAAGGTCAATGCAACGCCGTCGCGTCCACATTGGGCGTGCTGGGCTCCGTCGCGCGCAAGTACGCGCACAGACTTCCGTTCCTTGTGAAGATCAATCACAACGAACTGCTCACCTTCCCCAACAAAGCGGATCAAATTCTTTTTGGCACCGTCAAGCAGGCGTACGACATGGGCGCGGTCGCGGTCGGCGCCACGATTTATTTCGGTTCCGACCAGAGCGGGCGGCAGATTGTCGAAATCAGCCAGGCGTTTGCGCATGCGCACGAACTTGGCATGGCCACGGTTCTGTGGTGCTACCTCCGCAACAACGCGTTCAAAAAGGACAAGGACTATCACCTTTCGGCCGACTTGACAGGGCAAGCGAATCACTTGGGCGTAACAATCGAAGCCGACATCATCAAGCAGAAGCTGCCGGAAAATAACGGCGGATATGCCGCTCTGAACATGGGTGATTCGAGCTACGGGAAATTCGACAAGCGGATTTACACCGAACTTTCGAGCGATCACCCCATCGATCTCTGCCGCTATCAGGTGGTGAACTGCTACATGGGCCGCGCAGGACTGATCAACAGCGGCGGCGCGTCCGGCGCGAACGACTTCGAGGAAGCGGTGACGACCGCGGTCATTAACAAACGCGCTGGCGGCACAGGTCTGATTTCCGGCCGCAAAGCGTTCCAGCGCCCCATGAAAGAAGGTGTGCAACTGCTTAACGCGATTCAGGACGTCTATCTGAGTCCCGAGGTCACCATCGCCTAAATCTGGCCAAACCGATTGTCATTCTAAGCAGCAGGCCGATTCTTTCTTCCATTCGCGGAGCGAATGTCGGCCTGCGAAGAATCTCTCTTTTAAATCTCGTTCTACCATTTTCTTGCCGTCCGCGATTGCACCTTACGAAACTCTTCGCACGTTTTCGTTTCGAACGCGCCGCTCTGCTCTATTCTGAAAATAACCTGGATAAATACATGTCTTTTCTGGCAGAGGAAGAATCCGTGAAAAAACTTCTCGTAGCTGTCGTTGTGCTCTTGATTTTCGCATCTGTCTCGGGGTTTGCCCAAAATTCGGCAAGCGATGAAGGCGGCCGCGTTCTCGGTCTGGAAACTGCCTGGAATCACGCCATCGAAGCCAAGGACACCAAAGCTCTGGACATGCTGCTTGCAAACACTTTCATTGCCGTAGAAATTGATGGAAGCGTTTCATCAAAAAGTGAATTTCTTGCCAGCATCAAAGCTCCGGAATACCAGCCCTCTCAGGCGGTAAACGAGCAAATTAACGTGCAGGTCTACGGCAATGCCGCCGTGGTCGTAGGAATATTCCGCATCAAAGGTACAGAGAAAGGCAAGCCGTACGTTCACCGCGAGCGATTCACCGATACGTGGATCAAGTATGATCAGACCTGGAAATGTGTCACCAGCCAATCCACATTGATCGCCGCCAAATGATCAGCGCCAGACGGTATTCATAACCTACACAGGCAGACGTCGGGGCCGAAGCTGGTGTCGCCTGTTAAAACCACGCATCTTCAGACCGGTTCTTTTTTGTGTACCGCTGAATCGCACGAGACATTCGCGCCCGCACCCGGGAGTCGTGTTTCTCGCCACATAACAGTTTTCGTGCAACTATTTGCCTGTACCCGTATCTGACAGTGTGAAAGTGACGGGAGGCGAAATGGGTAACAGGCTTGCGGGAAAAGTGGCGGCAATCACCGGTGGAAGCCAGGGCATAGGCCTGGCGATTGCGCAGCGATTTGCCGAAGAAGGAGCGGACGTATCGTTCTGCTACCGGTCAAACAAGGCAGGCGCCGACGAAGCGGTGACAAATATTGCAAAGACCGGGAGCAAGGTCGCTGGATTTCAGTACGACGTCAGCAGCGTCAACGACGGACAGAAATTTATCGCGGACACCGCGACTCAGTTCGGCAAAATCGACATCCTCGTCAATAACGCGGGACTCGAGCGCCGCGCCGACTTCTGGGATGCCACGGAAGCGGATTTCGACGCCGTGCTCAACGTCAACCTGAAAGGGCTGTTTTTCATCACGCAGGCCTTTGTGAAGAATCGCATGGCGGTGCAGGCAGGCGGAAAGATCATAAACATCAGCTCCGTCCACGAGGAACTTCCCTTCCCTCATTTTGCTTCGTACTGCGCCAGCAAGGGCGGCGTGAAAATGCTGACCCGAAATCTCTCGATTGAACTTGCTCCTCTCGGCATCACCATCAATTCAATCGCGCCTGGAGCGATTGAAACGCCGATCAACAAGAATTTATTGAACGATCCCGCAAAACTCAGTGCGCTGCTGGAAAATATTCCGCTGAAACGGCTGGGCACCCCGGACGACGTAGCCTCGATGGCCGTGTTCCTCGGCTCGGAAGAATCAAACTATGCGACGGGAACAACATTCTTCCTGGATGGCGGGCTGACCTGGAATTACCAGGAACAGTAAAGAAAGCTTCGGCTACGCGCGCGTAAGCGTCGCTGCCCGCGCCGCATCCAGCAGTTGCTTTGCATTTTGCTTGGCGTCACCGTGACCGAAGACGGCGTTGCCTGCGACCAGTAGTTCCGCGCCCGCGCGCACAACGTCCGCAACGGTATCCAGCGCCACACCGCCGTCTACTTCGATGCGGAAGTTCAAACCGCGCTCTTTTCTAATTCCTGCCAATGCTTCCATCTTCTTTAGGGAATTGCGAATGAATTGCTGCCCGCCGAAACCTGGGTTCACGGACATCACCAGAACGTGATGGACGAGATCCAGAACATCGCTCAGCGTGTCCACCGGAGTTGCCGGATTCAGCACCACGCCAGCCTGGCATCCATGATCCGTAATGTGATGCAGCGTGCGATCGAGATGTACGCAAGCTTCCTGGTGAACGGAAATCCAGCTAGCGCCCGCCTCGGCAAATGCGGGAATAAAGTCATCGGGATTTTCGATCATCAGGTGGCAATCAAAAATCGTTTCGGGGAGCGCCTTGCGCAGCCACGCCACAACCGGCGGGCCGATGGTGATGTTTGGCACGAAATGACCGTCCATGATGTCTACGTGCAGGAGCGAACCTCCGCCATCGAGCGCTTGCTGCGCGTGCGCGGCGAGATTCGCGAAATTCGCGGAGAGGATGGAAGGCGCGAGCTCAATCGTGCGTGGCAAGATTTGTGCTCCTGGACACTTCATTCATTATACGTGGAACCTGCCCGTCACTGTCTCCTGCCGATTCGTCCTCATGCACTGAACGCCCACGGCAGCGGCGCGCGTTTGCGGCTGCTGCCTACGCACAATTCCAGCGTATACATCAAGCGCAAAGCCTCGTCGGGTGTTACGGGAGGAGTTGCGCGTTCTTCGATGGCGTCACGCACCTGCGCGTAAAAGTCGCGGTAATCGCCGCGCAACGTGGGCACGTTTGCATGCGTTAACTCGCCGTCACTCCACAATGTCATCGTGCCCCAGTCTTTTTCGGGCTCCACCCCCCAATCGTCTCCCATCGCCGGATGATTCCCACGAAGCAGCGCTTCCTGCGGATCCAAAGTATGTTTCACGTAAACGCCACGCGTCCCCTGAATGCGATAATGCGGGCGCGGATCGGGAGCCAGCATGCTTGCCATAAGGATCGCGCGCAGCCCGTTTTTGTAATACAAGGTCAGGTCGAATGCGTCCTCGGTGAGGCTGCCTTCGCGCTCGATGCGGATGTCCGCAAGCACGTGTTCCGGCTTGCCGAAAAGTTGAAGCGCCTGATCGACCAGATGCGGCCCAAGATCAAAAAACACGCCGCTGCCCGGCGCAGGCTTTTCCTTCCACGAATTCGCCCTGATCTGCGGCCTGCAACGATCAAATGCAGATTCAAAGCGAACAATCTTTCCGAGTGAGCCTTTGGCGAGCAGTTCTTGTACGGTGCGAAAATCACCGTCGAATCTGCGGTCTTGATATACCGTAATCACTCGATCATGCTTGCGAGCCAACTCAACAAGCTCGCGCGCTTCCGCAAGCGTGCTCGTAAACGGCTTGTCCACCACAACGTGACGCCCCGCTTCCAGGCAACGTTTCGCAAACGGAAAGTGCGTCTCGTTCGGCGTGGCGATCGCAATCAGTGAAATGGATTTGATCGCCAGCAACTCTTCAATATCGCGGACGATTTTCGCGTCCGGATAGATTTCGCGCGCCGAGCTTCCGCTGCGTTCAACGATCGCCGCCAGCCGCAAGCCCGGCACCGCATGAATGATTGGTGCGTGAAACGCGCGACCGCCAAGACCGAAACCCACGACGCCGACATCGATCATTCGAACCGTCCTCGCTCACAAGAATTCTTTCACACCATCACACATGAAGCGGCATTGCGCGGATGGTCCTGCTCCTGCAAAATGCCATGATGCCCTCAGAAACGCAAATTCTCCCGGTCAGGGAAAAATCGGTCCAGAATCTGATTTTCCTCCTTCTGTGTGGCGGCTTTGTCGTCAACGGAATCGTGATCACCTTCATCGGGCCCATGATTCCCGTCCTCAAGGCGAAATGGCTGCTCAACGATAGCCAGGCTGGCCTCTTTTCACTCGTGCAATTTTCCGCATCGCTTACGGGAGTCTTCCTCTCAAGCGCGCTCACCTCCGCAAAGGGATTCAAGCCTGCCATCACGTTAGGGCTCGCCATGTTGGGTATTGGATTCGTCTTGCTCAACGCACCGACGTTTGCGCTAGCTCTTGTGGCGAGCGGCATCTATGGACTGGGCTATGGCCTCGCCACTCCGGGAACAAATCTGTGGGTGGGTGAGTCGTACGGAGAACGCCGTGCTACCGCGTTGAATGTCATGAATCTCGCCTGGGGAGTTGGCGCGATTTCGTCTTCGCCGCTCGCGATGTTGACGGTGCGCATAGCGCAGGTTCCCCTGCTCCTCTATGTCGTCGGAGCAATCTGCGTCTTGCTGTCACTCGCACTCTTGCGAATGCATTTCGGGAAGCCCCCGCACGAAGAAGAGTCTCCTTCTCAAGGACCAACCGGCAAAACCGCTGGACTTGGCGTTGCGATCATTCTTGGGATCTTATTTTTCGTCTACGTCGGAACAGAAAATGGAATTTCCTACTGGGCCGCGGACCACGCGCGCAGAGCGGCAACGTGGAGTAGCAACACGTTCACCCTCGCGCCCATGTTTTTCTTTGCTGGACTGCTCAGCGGTCGCGGAGCAGCAGCGGCGGTCCTTCTTCGATTGAAAGAAGTACACGTTGCCGTGGGAGGAATTCTGCTTGCGGCAACCGGCCTGTCTGTTTTTCTTATCGCACACACGCCGGTGATGCTATTTGGCGGCGCATTGTTCGCAGGATTGGGCCTGGCGAGTATCTATCCGATTTACATCGCGTGGCTTTCCAAGTGGTTTGGCGCGCGCGCGCGCAAAGTAGGCGGCGTGATGTTTGCTCTGGCCGCTGGAGGCGCCTCCACAATGCCCACCTTAGTGGGCGTGGTCTCACGATATTCAGGCAGCTTGCGCATAGGGCTGCTCGTACCGCTCGCTGGTTGCGCGGTGATGCTGGCGGTGATCGCGTTACTTCGCCCGCAGACCGGCAACTGACTCCGCCGCGCCGCGATTCTTTTCGATAGGAGGGTTTCTAAGTACAGACCCTGAAACAGGCGCGGACCGTTTCGACGGCTGCGTCATCTCCATCGCCCAGATCGCCGCTGGCCGCATGTACATCGACGCGCGATAGTTTCCCGTGATGTCCCACGCTTCCGGCGTGCGGAACCAATAGCCTTTCGTTTCGTAACTCACGTGATAAATTCCCCACGCAGTCTGAAACGCTTCTTTCTTCATTCCTTCGCCAAGCATGAATCCCGCCAGCGCCAGCGTCGTGCCAGTCCACACTTCCTGCACCTGTTCATTTGTTTTGATGACCGTGCCGTCGGCGGCCATGCCGTTCACCGCGCCCATTTCACCGTTCGCAAATTTCATCACATTATTGTCGTAGATTGTTTTCAGCGCCTTGCTGCGCATCTCCCGCGGCACGATGTCGCCAAGCCCTGTCACATCCGCGTACCATTGCCCTGCAAGCTGATCAGCCTGAATGTTGTCTTTGTATTCGCTTTCCGTGTCATAACGGAAATACGTTCCGTTCCATAATTTCACGATGTAGCTCTTTTGCCCCTTCGCGAAAAGTTCGTTGTAGTGAGCCGCGGCTTTTGCTTCCCCAAGCTCTTTCGCAATCTCTTCCGCTGCGCGCAACGAAGCAAGCCAGAGACTTCCCGAATATGCGCTGTCGCCTCGCACCACCCATTCGTCGTACGTCTGATCCGGATAACCGTCATTGTCGGGAATTCCATCGCCATCGCGATCAAATTTTCCCAGATACACCAGGGCTTCCTGAGTCGCCGGCCACGTGTAGCGCAAGAATTCTTTGTCTTTGCTTCCCGTCAGCACATAGTCCCGATAAATCATCAGCACGAATTTAGAGTTGAGGTCTTTCCAGCCATTTGTGTCCTGCCAACTGAATTGGTTCACCTGGAAGAATGGATCTTCCGTCGGGACACCCATGTCATGCGGCACCGCACCCTTTGTCTTGCGTTCACGGAATGTCGCCTGCCCGGAGTGAATCGACTTCCATATCCACACCATGCGATCGCTCAGGTTCTTCGGCACCGTGTCCGCAAAATCGCGCATCACTTGCTTGTCAATGTCCGGCCAGAATTTTACAAGTGGCATCGAACCATAAAACCGCACATCCAACGTTTCGTAGTACGGATAATCAAAACATTCCATGAACGAATATGTCGGCGGTGTTTTTTTGTCCGTGCCAACCGGCCGTCCCCAAAACGAGCCGCCATCCGCAAAAACATAAAGCTCATTGAACAACATGCCGCGATACCACTCTGGTTTCGATTCATCATTGACGTAAGGGGCCTGCCACGCATCGATCGCGTCACTCCACTTTTTTGCATTCAGCAGTCCATCGCGCGCGATCGCCCACGCATTCTCGCCGTTCTTCCCGTAAAAATCCGTGTAATGCCGGTTCCACTTTCGTCCTGAACCAAATTCCGTTACCGGCAGATCCCACGCGATGACCATTGGCACAGTCTTCTTTTCGCCTGGCTCCAACGTGAACTTCACGGCAATCGCACCCGCCAACGGCTCTCCGCTGCTTAGCCACGGCGCATCGGTATTCGATAGACTCCCGTCTTTCGCAAACGAGTTCCACACTTCGCTGCCATCCCCTTGCGGAGAGTACGTGGTTACATAGGTCACTGCGACCCCAGGCGATTGCAGCGCCGCAATCGTCATCTGACCATCCCACGCATTCAGTTCTTTCCCGCCGCGATTGCGTTCGAACATCACGCCTTTCATCATTTCGCTGCCCAGGTGCTCAGAGTTGAAGCGGTTAAAATTTCCTTCATTCAATGCCGCGCGAAAATCGCGTCCGTATCCGCGCATCCATCCGAGCATGTTCGTCCATGAAAGCAGCACGCTGACGGTGATTTTTTTCTTCGTAGGATTTTCCGCATGCCAGCGGTAGACCGCCACCGGATAGCTCGTCTCCTTGTAATTGTCAGGGAGTACCGGCGAAAATTGCTCGAGAGTCACATGCGCGGGAAATTTGTCCCAGCGATAATCGAACCACGACTTCGGATACAGCGCCGCATAGTCTCCAGCACCAACCGGATAATCCCAGCTCCAGCTGTTCAGCGAATTCCCTTCAGGATGCCCGGTGAACAAGACTTTTGCCACGCCGCTGGTTTCGTCTTCAGCTTTCTGAAACATCGCGAACTGGTTCGCGTACACCGCCTGAAACTTGTGGACGCCAGGTTGCAAATGCCACCGCGAAAAATCGCCACGATAGCTCCGCGAAAACGTACCTGCTCCAAAACCGCCCACGGGTGCGCCCTGCCAGTAGCCGTCATCGATATGGCCGGGCCCCAACGCGGGCTTGCTCGTGCCGGCATCAGGCAGCGACTGTCCGATCGGACGCCTCCATGCGGCCTTGGGAATGTCATCGCCGAACGCGGGGGAAACGCTGCAGAGTAGCAGCACACAAATGGCGGCAAACAACACGCGACGAAATATCATAAAGCCTCCCGACAAGAGAAAGGGCAGCCAAGAAGCTGCCCAAGGTGATGCGTCTGCCTGCAACAAATAGTATAGAAAATCGTTATTCCTGGCAACTCTCCTTACTCTTACTTTTACGTTAGAGTTACGCAAAAAGTTCGATTTCTCACCGCAGCACGCCTTTCAATTTGCCGCCAGCAGTCGCGGGAGGTTATCCTCTGCGCGTGCGCAAAGCTTCTTCCGCTCAGTCTTCGCCCACCACCGCCCTGCTCTTGGGCTTGGTTCTGACGCTGACGGCTGTCCTGGTTTATTCGTTTTATACCCGCTCCCAACTCGCCGGCTTGCGCGTGTTGCAAAGCGATATGGTGGACCGCAATCGCCGTGACTCTTTGCAATTGCTTCGCGTACAAAATGACTTGAACTCGCTGGGCCTGGCCATGCGGGACATGCTCGATTCGCGCGAGCCGTATCCGCTCACTGCCTGGAGCGCGCAGTTTCAGAGAATCCGAGAAGACTTGGACGCCGCGCTCAAGTTGGAAGAACAGTTTTCGCCCGCCGCCCGCACTGTGGATCAGCGCCAATTCCTCAGCCAATCCCTGGCGCAATTCTGGGACGCCGTCGACCGCATGTTCGAATTGGCAGGCTCGGGAAAAGAAAAAGAAGCGCGCGACCAAATCCAGTTCACACTGCAGGCTCGTCAGGCAGCTCTCAGCACAGCAGTGTCACGATTGCTCGTGCAAAACAACGAAGGTGAAGAACAAGCCGCTGATCAAATTGCAAAAATCTACGATGGCGTTCAGCGGCAACTCTATCTGTTGCTCGGCGCGACGCTCGTCGCTATCGTTCTCACCAGTCTTTATCTCATCCTCTCAAACCGAAAAATCTTCGCGCGCCTGGAACTTCTTTCCGCACAACGCAGCGAACTGGCGCAAAAATTGATCCATACGCAGGAATCCACCTTGCGCCATATTTCGCGTGAGCTCCACGATGAATTTGGCCAGGTACTCACGGCAATCGGTGTTTTGCTCGGCCGTGCAGGCAAGCAGGTTCCCGAAGCGTCTCCACTTCACACCGATCTGAAAGAAGTCCGCGAAATCGCGCAGTCCACGCTAAATAACATCCGTAGCCTCTCGCAGGCCTTGCATCCGGTACTACTTGAAGAGGCTGGTCTCGAAAGCACGCTTGATTGGTATATTCCTACCGTCGAGCGTCAGATGGGCTTGTCGCTGCATTACGAAAAATCAGGAACGCCTTTCAACATAGAATCGGGAGCAGGCGTGCAGGTTTATCGCATCGCGCAGGAAGCGCTGAACAACATCAGCAGGCACGCAGGAGTTCAGGAAGCATGGGTGCGCTTGATGTACCAGCCGGATGCATTGGTTCTCGAGGTGGAAGATCATGGCAAAGGCATCTCCGCGCAAAAGGACGAACGCGGCATTGGGCTGGTAGCTATGCGCGAGCGCGCCGAATTGATTGATGGAAATATTGAGTACCTGCAGTCTAACGGGCGTGGCACTCTGGTGCGCATGATCGCTCCTCGGGAAAAAGTGGAATCTCATGGCGGATAAAATCAGCGTTCTCCTTGTTGACGATCATGCCCTGGTTCGGCGCGGCTTTCGACGTATGCTGGACGACGACGAAACGCTCGAAGTCGTCGGCGAAGCCAGCAACGGCGGGGAAGCGGTGCGGCTCGCTGAAAAATTGCATCCTCAGGTGATTGTGATGGATTGTGCGCTGCCGGAAATGACCGGTCTTGAGGCCACGCGAAAAATTCTGCAATTGCATCCGGAAACCGCAATTCTCATGCTCAGCATGCATTCAGAAGACACTCTCGTTCGCCAGGCTCTCGACGCCGGTGCGCGCGGCTATGTGCTGAAAAATGCGATGGATCTTGACCTCGCAAGCGCCATCAAGAAGGTGGCCGCAGGCAAATCCGTAATCGATCCGCAGCTTGCGCGCACGGAATCATTGAAAGGCGAACGCGACGCCGCTCTCACCAACCGCGAACTCGAGGTCTTGCAGTACATCGTTGCTGGCAAATCGAACAAAGAGATTGCTTCTGAGCTCGATCTGAGCGTGAACACGGTTTCCGTGCACCGCGCAAACATCATGGATCGCCTCGGGATTCACAAAACCGCGGAGCTCGTCGTTTACGCTATTCGGAACGGGCTGGTGAATCTGCCGTGAACCGGCGCACCTTCCTGGAATTCAGCACTGGCGCCGGCCTAACCACTTTGTTGCCTCGTTGGGCGACGGGCCCGCGGACTCAGGTCGAGCCATCCTTCCAATTGAAAGATGTTACGACGCAGGCTGGAATCGATTTTCGTCACAACAGCGGCGCATACGGCGGAAAATTCCTTCCAGAAACGCTCGGCTCGGGATGTGCTTTTCTCGACTACGATGCCGACGGCTACCAGGACATCCTGCTCGTGAACTCGATGGATTGGCCCGGTCATAAACGCGGCCGCTCCACGCTCAAGCTCTACAAAAATAATCGCAACGGAACTTTCTCCGACGTCACTCGAGTAGCCGGTCTCGATGTCGAACTCTACGGGATGGGCATCGCTGTCAGCGACTACAACAATGACGGCTTTCCGGACATTCTCATAACCTGCGTTGGGCAAAATCGTCTTTTTCGGAATACTGGCAAAGGCACGTTTCAAGATGTAACGAAACAGAGCGGGCTTGGCGGGCGACAAGCGTTCAGCACTTCCGCTCTTTGGTTTGATTATGACCGCGACGGACATCTCGATCTTTTCGTCTGCAACTATGTGAACTGGTCACCCGAGCACGACGTTTTCTGCAGCCTCGACGGAAAAAATAAATCCTATTGCACCCCCGAAGCGTATCGCGGCGAAACCTGCTGGCTCTTTCACAATCGTGGCAACGGCACATTCGAAGACGTCACCGCGGCGAGTGGAATTTTCGATACCAGCTCAAAATCTCTTGGTGTGGCCATGCTCGATTTCGATCAGGACGGCTGGCCCGATCTTTTTGTCGCTAACGATACGCAACCCAATAAGCTCTATCGCAACCTGCGCAATGGGAAATTCAAGGACGCTGCCGTCGAAGCGGGCCTCGCCTTCAGCGCCGACGGCAAAGCGCGAGCTGGAATGGGTGTGGATGTCGGCGATTTCGAAAATTCCGGCCGCCCCGGCATCGCCATCACCAACTTCGACAATGAGATGGTCGGCCTCTATCGTTCTCCCTCCGCAGGACAATTCGACGATGTCTCGATCTTCTCGGGGGTTGGTGGCCCTTCCAAAACCACCCTCGGCTTCGGCTGCGCTTTTGCCGATCTCGATCTCGACGGCCGGCTCGACCTTATCGTTGCCAATGGCCACATTGACGACGCCGTTCGCAACATTCGCGGCAACGTGGGCTACGCGCAGCCTCCGCATCTTTTTCTGAATCTCGGCAACGGAAGATTTCAGGATGTAGTAGGCACACACGGCGGCGACTTTGCGACCGCGCGCGTCGGCCGCGGACTCGCTTTCGCCGACTTCGATCGCGACGGCGACCTGGATTTGCTTCTCACCACGAACAATGGCCCGGCCTATCTTTTTCGCAACGATATCCGTTCCGGAAACCGATCGCTGCGGCTGCATCTCACCGGCACGAAATCCAATCGCGATGCAATCGGCGCCGTTGTTCGCATCTATCATGGCGGCGAAAACCAGATGCGGACCGTGCGCGGCGGCTCCAGCTACCTGTCGCAATCCGAGCTGGCCGCAACCTTCGGTGTAGGTAAAGCCGACCGCATCGACCGTTTGACAGTGGAATGGCCCGGCGGAGGCATGCAGGAATTCAAGAACGTCTCTGCCGGAAAAGCCTATGAAGTAATTGAAACCAAAGGACTTATTGAGGTCTCTAAATTCTAGTATGTTTCCATTATTGTGCGCTTTCGCGTCCGCCTCTATAAATGGCTTCAACAAAGTAACTTGCGCTGCCCGAATTTACGAGTTTCATAACACCTCGGGAGCACCCCTTAAGGACGCGGTCGGATACCCCAAACTATTCCGGCCGCGTTCGTGTTTCTCGGGGATTGGCGCATTGAAGATTCTGTTTTCCGGGGTAAACGGGCTATGAGCCGTTCGCGGTTCGCACTTCTTCTCCTTCTCACGCTGTCCGCGATTTACCTGTACGCGTTTCCGTCGGCGACAATTATTTACGCTGGCGGCGTTCTCCTCCACGCTGGCGGCGGAATTTTGCTTGCCATTTTGTTGATCCCGATTTTGCGGCAAGTCTTTGGCGATTGTTCCTGGGAACTTCGCGTCGGTTGGCTTCTCATCGCTGTTGGAACTTTGCTCGGCCTCGCGCTGATCAAGATCGGCACGCCACACCGCTTGCGCGGCTGGCTTTATCTCCACATCGCTTTCTGTTCCGTCGGTGTGTTGTTTGTAGGAAGTTCCTGGCTCGCCAGGCGCGGCTGGTTTGGCAAAGGTTTCGCTGCCGGAGCAGCAAGTTTCGCAGCCTTGGCTTTGACGCTGGCTGCCGTCGCCGCCGGCTCCTGGTGGGTGAGAGAAATTGCCTGGAAGAGCAGCTACCGCGTAACAAATCCCCAAATGCCGTCAGAAACGATGGACGGTGAAGGCGACGGTCCCTCCGGCAAATTTTTCCCGAGCTCCGCGCAAACCAAAGACGGAAAAAACATTCCCGCGAAATATTTCATGCAATCGCAAGCTTGCGAGCGATGCCACAAAGACATCTACAAACAATGGAACAGCTCCGCTCATCACTTTTCTTCCTTCAACAATCAGTGGTATCGCAAAAGTATTGAGTACATGCAGGACGTCGCCGGGGTGAAATCCTCCAAATGGTGTGCGGGCTGTCACGATCCCGCGCTGCTCTTCAGCGGAATGTTCGATTCGCCGATTCGCCAAATTGAAAATACTCCTGCGGCACAAGCCGGGCTCAGTTGCATGATGTGCCACAGCATCGTCGACGTGAAAAGCACCATGGGCCAGGGAGATTTCGTTCTCGAATATCCGAAATTGCATGAACTCGCCGCCAGCGAAAATCCTGTGATGCGCACGCTGCACGACTTCATGGTGAAGGTGAATCCGGAGCCGCATCGCCGCACGTTCCTGAAACCTTTCATGCGCGAACAGACCGCGGAATTCTGCTCCGGCTGTCACAAAGTCCACCTTGATGTTCCGGTGAACCGCTACCGCTGGGTTCGCGGCTTCAATGAGTACGACAACTGGCAAGCCAGCGGCGTTTCCGGACAAGGCGCGCGTTCCTTTTATTATCCGGCAAGTCCGATGATGTGCGCCGACTGCCACATGCCGCTGCAGCCATCGAAAGATGAAGGCAACATCAACGGTTTCGTTCACTCACACCGTTTCCCCGGCGCCAACACCGCGGTACCCACTGCGAATCTGGACTCCGAACAACTTGTGCAGAGCGTTAAATTCCTGCAGGACAAACAAGTCGCCGTCGACGTTTTCGCCATCTCGCCCGCGGGCAAAGCTGAAGCTGTTTCGCCCTCTCCGCTGGCCGATGGACAGGAGCTTTCGACGACGTTCGCGGTTGGCGAAGAGGCTGAGGTGACTTCGCCGCAAGGGCCTAAAGGCGAAGTCCGCGCGATTACTGCGCCACTTGGCCGTGTGCAAGCTTCCGTGCGTCGTGGTGACGATTACCGCGTGGATGTTGTGGTCCGCACGCGCAAGGTTGGACATTTTTTCCCCGGCGGTACCGTGGACGCGTTTGACGTGTGGCTCGAATTGCAAGCTACTGATGAGAAGGGACAAATTCTTTTCTGGAGTGGCAAAGTCGAAGATGACGGCAAAGGCCCTGTCGAGCCCAGCGCGCATTTTTATCGTTCGCAACAAATCGACGCCCACGGCAACGTCATCAACAAACGCAACGCCTGGTCAAACCGCGCCGTCGTTTACGTTCATCTGATTCCACCCGGCGCAGCGGACACCGTTCACTATCGAATTCACATTCCGGAGAATTCCGGCGAGAAAATTAATTTGCACGCGAAACTCAACTATAGAAAATTCATGTGGTTCAACACGCAATTCGCCTATGCGGGCGAGGAAGATCAGCAACAACCAAAAGGCGCTACCACTCCCGACTACGATGATCGTAAATTCGCATTCAACGGCGATACTTCAAGTGTCGCGGGTATGCTAAAGAAAATTCCCGACCTGCCCATCATCACCGTCGCCGAAGACACGAAAACCATTGCAGTGCTTGGGAAGTCGAATCCCGTGCCAGCTCCGAATGCAGTCGCCGCGAAAGAAGACTGGATGCGCTGGAATGACTACGGCATTGGACTATTTCTCCAGAACGATTTTAAAGGAGCCGAAGCAGCATTCACAAAAACCACGGAAGCCGATCCCGCAAACGCCGACGGCTGGGTAAATATTGGCCGTGTCCGAACGCAAGAAGGCGATACTGCGGGCGCGTTCACGGTTTTGGATAAAGCGCTTTCGCTCAAACCGGAGCTTGCGCGGGCAAATTATTTTTATGCACGAGACCTGAAGGAAGAAGGCAGGTATGACGAAGCCATCGCGAAATTGCAAAGTGTGCTGAAGCAATATCCGCGCGATCGCGTGGTGCGCAATGAACTTGGGCGGATTTATTTTCTCCAGAAAAAATATTCTGACGCCGCTCAGCAATTTGAATACACGCTTACCATCGATCCTGAAGATTTACAGGCCCACTACAATTTAATGCTCTGCTACAACGGCCTCGGCGATGAAGCCAAAGCCGAAGCGCACAAAATCCGCTATCTACGATTTAAGGCGGATGAATCGTCGCAGGCGATCACCGGACCGTACCGACAAAATCATCCTGAAGACAATAACGAGCGCCAGTCGGTTCACGAACATGTCTCCGTGGCATTAAATGCCAAAACGGCGAGTGCTGCAAAGAAATCTGCTGCAGTGCAAAACAATCGATCTCGCGCATCATCGGCGGGAAAAGATTGATTTCGAAATTCCACAAGGAACGAAAATAGAATGACCTGGATCAAAACGGTATCGATGTGGGATGACGAGCGCGTAAAAGCGGCGATGGAGGCGCAGCGCAAGCTGTATCCCCAGGAGTACGCGACTCCCGTGCCCGCCGTGGACCACGGGCCGGAAGCTGGCGTTGTTGCGTCGCACACGCTGCTGCCGGACGTGCTGTTTCATTCCTTCAGCGCGTTTGGCGCGATGATGGCGCCGGAGTTGCCGCTTGCGCGCAGGCAGCATGAAATGATTGCGACGGTGGTGTCGGTCACGAACCGATGCCACTATTGAATCGAATCTCACGCAGAGTTTCTGCGTCGCGTGACGTTGGACGATTCGCTGATTGAGGCGCTGCGCCGCGACTATCGCACTGCGCCCATCACCGAGCAGGAACGCACGATGTGCGATTACGTCGTGAAGCTTACAAAAGATGCGGTGCAATGCAGTCCAGAGGACTTGGATAAGTTGCGCGCAGCAGGTTTCGACGACAAAGGCATTTTACAAATTACGTTGATTGCATCCTGGTTCAACTACATCAATCGCGTTGCCGATGCACTGGGCGTTGGCCGCGAGAATCCTGCGGAGAAACCTTGACGACATATTTTGCAATCAGCCGACCGCTCGCAATTCTGATGTCGTTCTTGTTTCTGTTTTCTCCTCTTGCAAACGCGCAAAGCGCAGAAGCTGACGTTACGTTTCAAGATGTTACCGCGAAATCTGGAATTCATTTTGTTCATAACAACGGAGCGTTCGGAAAAAAGTTTTTGCCGGAGACGGTGGGTCCGGGTGTTGCATTCATCGATTATGACAACGACGGGTGGCCGGATATTTTCCTCGTGAACGGAACGGACTGGGCGGGCCACGGGCAGAAACACACCACGCCGAAGCTTTATCACAACAATCACGACGGCACCTTCACTGACGTGACGCATAAGGCGGGACTGGACGTCGAAATGTACGGCATCGGCGTGGCAGTCGGCGATTACGACAACGACGGCTACGACGATCTTTTCGTCACCGCGTACGGCCAGAGCCGGCTGTTTCACAACAATGGCCCGGACAAGGCGGGCAACGTAACGTTCACCGACGTCACCCAAAAAGCCGGACTGTCGGGAGTGAAGGAATTCAGCACGAGCGCCGCGTGGGTCGATTACGACAAAGACGGCAAACTCGATCTCGTCGTTGGCAACTACGTGCAGTGGTCGCCGGAGACCGATCTCTATTGCACGATGGACGGCAAGAGCAAATCCTATTGCACGCCAGAATCGTACAAAGGAACTTCGGTGCGGCTGTGGCATAACAATGGCAAGGATGGCGGTGGCAAGGACAGCGGGGGCAACGTCACATTCAGCGATGTGACGCAGAAAGCCGGGCTCGGCGAACCAACTTCGAAAACCTTGGGCGTTGCGATGCTCGATTACGACAACGACGGCTGGCCCGATTTGCTTTTCTCCAACGACACGCAGCCGAACAAGCTGTATCGAAATAATGGCAATGGAACGTTTACTGAAAAAGCTGTCGTCGCCGGTGTGGCGTTCAGCGAAGACGGCGTGGCGCGCGCGGGAATGGGCGTGGACACTGCCGACTACGACCGCAGCGGAAACACCAGTTTGCTGATTACCAACTTCTCGAACCAAATGCTTTCGCTCTATCACAACGAAGGAAGGGGATTATTCGTCGATGAAGCGCCACGCAGCGAAGTGGGCCGCGCTTCCCTGCTCACGCTTGGGTTTGGATGTTTCTTTTTCGACTACGACCTGGATGGCTGGCCGGATATTCTGGTGGCGAACGGCCACATTGATCCGGACATTCAGAAGGTGCAGGTGAATGTGAAGTTCGCGGAGCCGCCGCACCTTTTTAGAAATTTGGGCAAAGGAAAATTTGCGGAGGTGACGAAATCGGCGGGAGCGGAATTTGCTGCGGCGCGCGTGGGAAGATCGGCTGCGTACGCTGATGTTTTTAACGATGGGCGTTTGGATGTGCTGCTTTCCACGAATGGCGGCGCGGTGCATCTTTTTCGAAACGTGGCCCGGAACGCTGCTGCGAAAGGTGCTCCTGCCAATAAGAGTCTTCGCGTCAAATTGGTTGGCACGAAATCGAATCGCGATGGAATTGGCTCCGTCGTGCGGGTGACTTCGCCAGACGGTACGCAGACGCAGATGCTGAAGAGCGGTTCGAGCTACCTTGCGGCCAATGAACTGGTGCTGACGTTCGGCCTGGGACAGTTGAGCAAAGCCGACGCAGTGGAGATTCGCTGGCCGAGCGGCCAAGTGGATCGCTTGTCGAACGTTAACGCCGGGCAGACTGTTGTGGTGACGGAAGGCAAGGGAGTGACGGCTGCGAGAGTCTTCGGGAAGTAAGCGATCAGCAACGGGTGATTCGTGACTGTGTTCCGCCGTGTCGGTGTTCGAGCTTGCGCACCCTGCCAAATATGAACCACGCTGATGTTCGCCGGAATTTGCGCGCGTGTTATGTTGCAAAGGTCGGCGCCTGCCATGTCATTTAGAAGAACATACTTCGCGAGCTGTTTTTTGTTGTGGCTGGAGTTTTGTTTTTCAATCTCACCGCGAGCACACTCTGGCTGAAGTATTTCCGTTTTGGCCCGATGGAATAGCTGTGGCGATCACTGACGTACTAGAAGCTCCAGCCCATTCTTCGTGAACGTGCCCCGGCGCCCGTGGAGATCGCCACAGCAGAAGCTTAATTGTTATAAGGTTCGCGAGCCGAGGAGCGCCGTCATTCTGGTTTTTTCCTCAGAATTGCGCCAACCGAACTCTTCAGACCTGCAGCTGGCGGAGATAGGGGACGCTGGCTTTCATAAGCTCCAGGTTCATTTCGACGTAGTAGGTTGTAACGCCCGCGGTTTTGGCAGTTGTGAAGATTTTCTTCCAGTCGAGCGAGTCGTGACCTACCGCAACGATTTTCTTTTCCTGAGCGGACCAGCCTTGTACGTGCATCGAGAAGAAACGACTGGGATATTTGGTGAAATATTCGGCGGCATCGTAGCCGCGGGAGATGGTGGAAACCTGGAACTGGAACTTGACCAGCTTGGGATCGAGCAGACGCAACAGGATGTCGTAGGTGCGTTCGCCATTGACGGTGGATAGTTCGAATTCCTCGTTGTGCAAGCCTTGCTGGATGCCGGCCTGGGCTGCACGTTCGGCCATTTTGTTGTATTCATCGGCAGCGCGCTGTACGTCATCCATAGTGGGGCTCTTGGGACCGTTCAGAGTGGGCACGATCATTTGCGTCAAGCCGACGTCTTTGGCCCAGGCAATGCGATCGTCCTGATTGGCCCGCAATTCTTCAATACCGAAATGAGAGCTGACGCAACTGAGGCCGTTGTCGGTGAGAATTTTTTTGAGTTCGGGGCCTTTATATTTGGCGAGACCGCCGAAGCCAAATTCCTTGTAGCCAACAGGCGAACACAACTCGATTGACTGGAAGCCGACCTCAGCAAGTTGTTTGATGGTGCCGGGAAAATCTTTGGCTATCATTTCTTTTACAGGCCAGGTCTGGCATCCGATCGGGAGACCGAGCGGATTTGCGCTGAGTTTGAGAGCGCTTGTTCCAAGAAGGCTGGCTGCGGCGGCTTGTGTTCCGGTTTGCTTCAAGAACGTTCTCCTTGATGTCAGATTCATTTGTGGCTCCTTGTGGTCTTCAGAAAATTCATTAGAGGCGTTGGTTAGAGTTCCCAGTGGGAGCGCCGCTCGGGGCGTATGAATTTTTCGGCCTGCCCAGAATTGGTGACCTTAAGGTTAGAGCGGTCCCAATCGAGCCTGCCACCAAGCATGGTAGCGACGTTGCCGAGAAGCAGGGATTCGGTGACCATACCGGAAAATTCGAAGTTTCCACCAGGCTTGGTTTTGCTTCCCTTACAGGCATCAAGCCATTCGCGTTCGTTGCCCGGCGAGCGGGGCAGCGTTTTCGGCGGCGGCACAAACGTTTTCATTTTAGATTCGGGGATCAGCTTGGGACTACCGCCATGGAACGAGCAAAGGATTTTACCGCGATCGCCGATAAACAGCAGGCCTTCATCGTTTTCTTCGCCATCGCCGCGCAGCGGAAGATCTTCCGGGAGCTCGTCCGGGCGTGCAGGTTTTAATCCGCCGTCGTACCAGGTGAACTTAACTGGAGGCATTTCACCGCGGGCGGCAAAGTTTTGACCGATGATCGAGGCCAACGGGTACGTCTCCTCATAGCGATCCGTGGAACTTGCTTCGACACTTGTGGGCGCTTCCAACTTCAACACGCGAAAAATTGTGTCGAAACTGTAGGAGCCCATATCCCCCAGCGCGCCGCAGCCGAAGTCGCTCCAGCCTCGCCAGACGAATGGCAAGTAGGCGCGGTTGAAAGGCCGTTCAGGAGCGGGACCCAGCCAGAGATCCCAATCGAGTCCTTCGGGAACAGGTTCGGCCTGCGCAGGACGCTCAAGTCCCTGTGGCCAGAACGGACGGCTGGACCAATTCAATACTTCGCGGACCGGGCCGATGGCGCCGGCCCAAATCCATTCGCAGAGCGAGCGAGTGTCTTCGGACGCTTGATTGGCAACAGCGATCTGAGTGGCAACGCCGGTTTCACGTGCGATTTCGGCAAGGCGGTGGGCTTCGTAGATCGTATGGGTGAGCGGCTTCTGGCAGAAGACGTGTTTGCGCTTGCGCATGGCCGCAGCGGAAACGGTTGCGTGCAGGTTATCCGTGGTGCAGACGACGACCGCGTCGAGGTCATGCTGTTTTTCGAGGAGTTCGCGAAAATCGTTGTACGCGGCGCATCCCTGGTATTGGCCGGAGCGCTGCTGGGATCCGTAATAAGCGTTTACGATTTTCTGGCAGGGTTCGCGGCCGGAAACGCCCGAAGGCGCGCGAAGCGAGTGGGTGAGTTGCAAGGACTGATCGGGACTGAGCCAGTCCCAGCCGGAGTTCACGGCCAGAAGCTTGTGCACAGAGTTGGCGAATTCGTGCGTGTACCATTGCGGATGGTTGAAGCCGATTTTATTGGGATCACAGACTGCTACGCCCTGCACGTCTGGTTGCTGCAAAAAGTGCAGCATGACGCGGAAACCTTGTGAGCCGACCCCGATGAAAGCAATATTGAGCTTGTCGCTGGGTGCGACGTAATTTATGCCTCCCAAGACCCGACGCGGAACGATGGTGAGACTCGCGGCCGCTGCGGTTTGCGCCAGGAACTTGCGCCTCGGAATCGGGCGCTCAAGAGAGCTGCAAGGCTGAAGCCGATTTTTCACTGTCCCTCCGTGATAACGGCGATCAACCCGGATACTTTAAACGAACTCGGGGTTTGTGGTGCTAAAAAATTTAATTCGATTTAAGAAAGACCATTTTCATATCATGGAAAAAGAGCGGTGATACGAGTGAGAAGAGCGGAGGGAAGAGAGATTCCTCGCTTCGCTCGGAATGCGGCAAAAAACAAGAGGCGAAGAGCGGCGGTTGAACCCACCGCCAAGGTCGGCCACTACAAAGAAAAATCGCCGGTTACGGGCGACTTGGCTACAGCCGGCAGATGAGGAGTTCGCGTTCGTAGACCATTTCTTTCGGGAGATGGTCGTGGAGTTCGATGAAGAGCTCTTCGTGATCGATGACTTCACGGCGCCAGGCTTTGCCGTCGAATTCCTGGAGAGCGTCGAATTTCTCGCGCGGAAAATCCAGGCCGGTCCATTTCATATCGTCGTAATCGGGCATCCAGCCGATGGGAGTTTCGCGGCCCTGGGCGCGTACGCGGGCACGGTCCACAATCCATTTGAGGACACGCATATTTTCGCTGTAGCCGGGCCAGATGAATTTTCCTTCGGCGTCTTTGCGGAACCAGTTCACGTGGAAGATGCGCGGAGTGACGGTAAGCGAGCGCTGCATCTTGATCCAGTGACGAAAATAATCGCCCATGTGATAGCCGCAGAACGGAAGCATGGCCATGGGATCGCGACGAACTTTGCCGGTGCCGCCGACAGCGGCAGCCGTCATTTCTGAACCCATGGTGGCGCCGATATACACGCCGGAACTCCAATTGAAAGCTTGGTAGACGAGAGGCATGGTGGTGGCGCGGCGTCCACCGAAGATGAAGGCGTGGAGCGCAACGCCGTTGGGATCTTCCCAGGCGGGATCGATGGTGGGACATTGCGAAGCGGGCGCGGTGAAGCGCGCGTTCGGGTGAGCGGCCTTCGCGCCGGTCTGTTTGGCGATTTCAGGCGTCCAGCGATTGCCTTGCCAATCGAGGCACTCGGCGGGAGGCGTGTCGGTCATGCCTTCCCACCAGACGCCGCCATCGGGAGTGAGCGCGACGTTGGTGAAAATTGTGTTTTTAGAAAGCGTGGCCATGGCGTTGGGATTTGTTTTTGCGGAGGTTCCGGGAGCAACGCCGAAAAAGCCGGCTTCAGGATTGATGGCGCGGAGGCAGCCGTTTTCGTCGGGACGAATCCAGGCGATGTCGTCGCCAACGGTCCAGACTTTCCAGCCTTCGAATCCCTTGGGCGGGATAAGC
>Ga0207646_10000840_pt1 | contig 39941 bp, 38 predicted proteins | sample KBSK5502metaG_FD_184343 | JGI IMG/M metagenome (GOLD analysis project Ga0207646, IMG submission 184343) | Corn, switchgrass and miscanthus rhizosphere microbial communities from Kellogg Biological Station, Michigan, USA - KBS K5-50-2 metaG... | ecosystem: Host-associated > Plants > Roots >... | reverse complement strand
CGCCAGGATCGACGCCATCGGCGGCCGCGTCGGGCGGTGGATGACTACCCGGAAGAGCGTCCGCGTCGCGCACCGCGATGCCGACCGCGCGGATCTCCTGACGGAGCCCGTCCGCGCCGATCACCAAGACGTCGCTGGGTTTTGGGGTGCGGCGTTCGAGGTAATGCGCCGTCGCGTAGCCGCTCGTCACGATGTGGTCGAGGTCGCCGCCGAGACCCAGCGTCGTGAGCTGCCTAAGGTAATCGAGGCGCGTCGCCGTCGAGTTGTTCGTCGCGAAGAACACGTCCCATCCAGCGCGGCGGAGTCGGTCGAGCGACTCTTTCGCGTACGGCATGACCTGCGAGCCGCGATAGAGAACGCCGTCCATGTCGAAGATCGCAATGGGCATCGAGCGAGAGCGTACCCGGCCGCTACGGCACCCCGCGGTAGTAGACGAGGTACATCACGCCACGCAGCGGGATCACCTTCCCTCGATAGGTGAACTCGCCGGGCCTGACGATGACCGTCTCAACGCGACCGCTTGCGAACCGGAACACGAGCGTCGCGGGCGGCTCCTCGACGAGCTCTGGCGATCCCGCCGGACCGGGTTGGGCGGTCAGCGCGCGGACGAGCGACGCTTTCCACCGGCTGATGTCCTGGAGGTCGACGCGCCCGGGCTGCTCGAAGGTCACGTTGTCGGCGAGAAAAAGTGAGTGCGGATCGTCGACCGCGAGCGCGGGCACGGGCAGCCAGCGGCGCACGAGATCGTCGAGCGTTCCGTCATGGACGAAGGCGCCGGTCCGTCGCTCGCCCACCGAGCCGTAGTCGTCGCCGCGAATGCGGATGACGACATCCCCGAGCATGATCTCGTACGGAGGAAAGGGATCCTCGAGCACGAAGGGCAGCTCGCCTTCCGATACGTTGAATCCTTTGCTGAGCGAGGCTCGCAACTCGGCGATCTCCCCGGTCGTGAGGGCTCGCTGCAAGCCCGTCAGATCGGGGATCCGAATGGTGGCCCCGCGTGCGGCCAGCTCGGCGAGTCGCGGCGGTGATGCCAGCGCGTAGGAGGCGAGCTGTTCGTAGGCTGCCGCCGGTCCGAAGTAGGTCTTGCCTTGCGCGAAGAGAAGACCCGCACTGACCACTATCTCAAGCCTCGATCCGTCGTTCCATTGCGCGACGAATAACGGGTCCTGCGGTGCCGCCGCGAGGTCGGTGCGCTCCTTCGCTAGTGAGGCGAGCGCCCACGCCGCCATCCGCGACCGCGCGTCGAGATCGACGCTGCCGGCCCCGGCCAGAGTGGCCGTCAGGCGATCGGGTACCGGCCGCCCGAACGCGACGGGCGCCGCTGCCGTTCCGGGAGGTGGGCTCGTTGGGCGCGTGGCGGCGGATGGCGCGAGCAACGAGTACACGTAAACCGAGCCGACGCCGCCGTAGTCGGCAGCAAGCTCGTACAAGGCGCCATCCGCCCGCGGATAAGCGTCGATGAGCTTTTGAGGAGCGGGTTCAAGGGCATACGCGAGCACGCCGCGCCCGAGGTCCACCCGCTCGTATCGCGAGTTCGCGCCCTGGTCAACAAATGTGTAGCGGTAGTCGAGGTTGGCGGCGTCGGCCCCGAACGTGTCGTGAGTGGCGGACCGCTGCGGGGTCATTCGGCGACGTGGATAGATCGAGCCACTGTCGGACGACACTGCGCGGAGGAGCGCGCCGGTCGCGCCATCGATCTCGTACTCGATGATGCCCACCTGCGTGGTCGCGCGGAGATAGAGCCGCCCGGCAGCGACGAGCAGCGCGTCAGCGTTCTGTTCGACCCAGGGCATCGGGATCGCCCGCTCGAACCGCCCGTTGGCGTAGACGGCGACGCGCAGACGTGCCCTGTCCCAGATGTAGACCTGGTCGTTTTCGTCGACCGCGAGCGAAGCTGGTCCGCGGGCGGTGACCCCGCCGATGCGGGTCGCCGTCGCGCCCACGCTGTTCACGGACGGCGGCGCGTACCCGAGAGTGAGCAGCAGACGCGGGTTCTCTTCGCGCGCGGCAATCGGCGAGGGCGAAGCCGTCGGCGAGGGCGAGAGGGGCGCACTCGCCGTCGGAGATCCAGACCCAGACGGAGAGGGCGTGACGGCAGATTCGCACGCCACGAGGGTCGCTACGAGCAAGAGCCCGATTCGTCGCACGGGCTCAGTCTGACAACGTCGATCGCGTTCGCGCGTATGAGTTCGGTGCTAGGTCGTACGAGTTGCACCGCCTTGTCGAGCAGATGGCGGCGAAAGGCTATCCCCTCGCTGGAATGGTCGCGCTATCGAGGATCTCGTAGCGCGCGAGACTCGTGATGCGCGAGACGACGACGACGTCCGCGACGAACAGCTCGATTGGCAAGCCGGACGTCCTCGGCGCGACCGAATCGCCGCGAGTCACGCGCTGAAGCGTTGTGACGGTGGGCTTTGCCCGATCGGTCGGGTAGAGCGACGGAAGACCGAGTTGGCGGAGCGCCGCGAGAAGCTCGTCCACGTCCTCATCGAGAGCTCCATCAGGCGCGACCTCGAGCTTCACGATCTCCGGACCGCGGGACTGCGATGGTAAGAAGTAGAGCCGATCGACGCGGATCGGAACGGGACGCAAGCGTCTCACCGATTCGCGGATCGTTTGGATGAGCGCGGGCGGGTCATCAGTCGCGACGCGATCCACGGTCACGTGGAGCGGCTCGACGCGCTCGCCGCCGAGGTCGGCGTGCAGCCGGTCGATGAACGCCGCACCGCGAACCGACGGCGGACCCGACGGAGCCAACAGGATGCAGATGTCTCCAGCGACCACGGGCCGGGACGACGCCATTCCTATCTCCGCCAAACGCGGGGTCCAATCGTGTGCACACGTGTTGGCCCGCCACTCAGCGCATCCACGACTCGGCTCTCGGTGAAGTCGCTCAGAGGACGCGGAAGGGCGCGTGGGTCGAACCAGCCGATCTCGGTGATCTCGCCGCGGTCGCAGACCCGGGCTTCGCCCGTCGAGCGCGCGCGAAACACAAAATGGTGCGCATCCTCGTTCGGCTCCCAATACACGCCGGTCAGGCGATCGATATCGAGCTCGAGGCCCACCTCCTCGCGGGCCTCGCGCCGCGCCGTCTCCTCGGCCGATTCGTGCGCTTCACCGCGGCCACCGGGGAGCTCCCAGTTGAGCTCGCCGTAGCCATGCTTCACGAGGAGGATGCGTCCGTGTTCGTCGAGGATGACGCTCGCGGCCCCCAGCATCGGGGCCGCAGTCTAGGCGGGCTTCTCTGCTAGGGACGCGGGCGGCCGCTCGTGTCGATCGCACCGCCCGCGTTCGGCGGCGTCCCCCGGCGCACCGCGTTCTTCCCTCGTCTCCGATACGCCCGCCACGCCCGGCCCGTCACTGAATCGCTGTGCCGCTCCTCCACGAACGTGTCCACGCGCGTGAGCAGCACAGCGAGCAGCGCCGCCGCGATCGCGCGCCAGAGCGCGAACACGAGTAAGCGAACGCACCCGCCCAAGCAGCAGCCCACGGACTATGCCGCGACGCCGGGCTGAACGACCGGCAACGTGTGCAACGCGCGAGGTACGAGCAAGACGGATGCCCTCGCCGGCCGGCCGATGTGCTCGTACGCGATGTCCAGCGCCTCTTCGACGTCGACGGCGGCGCGCAGCTTCGCGAGGCGCACGACCTCAGGCGCTTCCGATGCCGCGACGATGACCTGACACCACTGCAGCGTGAGCGCGACCATGACGGCGCGCTGCTCGCCGCCCGCGAAATGGCGGCGCGCTTCCTCGACCACCGCGGCGGGTGACTCGGCGCGCTCGAGCGCGGCGAGAAATCGCTGCTCCCCGGGTCCGTCGCCCGCGCCTTCCTCGAGACGGGCGGGAATGATGATCGCGCCGCCCTCGCGAACGACCGGCGTCGGCGCGAAGCGCAGGTACGTAGCGGCGCGCGAGGCTTGATAGAGGTTCACATCCTTCGGATGGCCGACTCCTGCGATCACGATGTCGTACTGCTTGCGGATCGGACGGGTGTACAAGGCCGCGGCCTTCGCGACGAGATCGGCGAGGACCGCATCGGGATCGCCGGCGGCGACCGCTACGACGCGCCCGCGATCGTCAGCCACGACATTCAGGCAGAAATCGAGTCCCGCCCGGCGCGCGATCTCACGCGCGGTCTCGTGGAACGGATTGCCTTCGATCTTCGCGAGCCGCACGCCGGGGTCCTCGAGGAAGCGCATGCCGTGCGTCGCGGTGATCGTCGGCTCCCCCGCGCAGCCGATCGCGACCGTCTTTCTGCCGCCCGAGTACCCGGCGTACTGATGCGGCTCGACGATGCCGGTCGCGACGACAAGGTCGGCCTCTTTGACGATCTTCTGGGTGATGCCGGGCACGCCGTAGGGCGGGATCGTTCCGAGGTTGGCCCACATCGCGGGATCGCGCCCGTTCGAGTCGATGACGCGAACGCGATCCACTACGGAACCCAGCTTCTCCCGCTTCTCGGCATCAGTCGTCGCGCGATGCAGCCCCACGCCGACGACCACGGTGATCCGCTCGTCGGGGATGCCAATGTTGAGCTCATCCAGAAGCGCCGGAACGAGGACCGCATCAGGAGAGTCGCGGGTGAGATCGGTCACCGCAATGACCGCTCGCGCCTCGCGTCTCTGCCCCCTGGCGATGCGCGCGATGTCGTCGGCCATCTCGGCGAGGATCACGACCCGCTTCAGCCAGCGGGATGCGCCACGTGGCCGGAGCGGGGCGCGCAGCGCCGTCCGTACGGCCGCGGGCAGATCGGTGATCGGCTCTGTCCCGGCCGACTCGACGATGTCAAGGTCGAACCAGGGCTGCAGCATGAACTCGAGCTGTTCCTCGCCGTACGGAACGCGGTAGTACGGCGCGCCACCCGGCGGGGCGTTCCGCACTAGAGGAGCCGAAGGATCAACAGAACGAGCGCGATGATGAGAAGGATGTGGATGAGATTGCCGGATCGCGGAATGCTCGGAACGCGGGCCGGACCGAAGTAGCCCAGAAGCCACAGGATGAGCAGGACGACGATGATGAGTTCGAGCATGGACGTATGAAAGCACTATTCGCGGATTGGGTCGCGACGGCCGATGCGGTGCGCGCGACCCCCAAAAAGCTCGAGAAGCACGCCGCACTGGCGCGCTATCTCGGTACGTTGGACGACGCCGATCTCCAGATCGCCGGCCGACTTTTCGCCGGAGCCCCATTCCCGCGCCGGGACGAGCGGGTCCTCTCCGTTGGTTGGAGCGCGCTCTCCGACGCTCTGCTCGAGCGGTCCGGGAAGGACGGGGGTGAGATGGCCGAGTCCTATCAGCGGCACGCCGATCTCGGCGACGTCGCCGCGGATCTCATCGCCGAGCGCCCCGCTGCCGGTGAGCCGCTCACCTTGGCCGACGTCGCGCAGACATTCGACGCGATCGCGGCCGCGCGCGGCGTCGCACCGAAGCGCGATCTGTTGCGCGCGACCCTCGCGCGAGCGAATGCCGGCGAGGCGCGCTACATCGTGAAGATCGTGAGCGGCGAGACCCGCATCGGGCTGCGAGAGGGCTTGCTCGAGGAGGCGATCGCGCGCGCGTTTGGTCGCGATCGCGAAGCGGTCGGACGGGCGAACATGCTGACCGGCGACATCGGCGAGACCGCCCTGCGCGCGAAGCACGGCACGCTCACCGAGCCGACGCTCGCGCATTTCGTTCCGATCGGGATGATGCTCGCGACCCCGGTCCTTCAGCTCGAAGAGGTCGGGAAGCGTTTTCCCCCGCCCTACGTCGTCGAGGACAAGTACGACGGCATCCGGGCTCAGGTGCACAAAGCCGGTGACCGCGTCGAGCTCTATTCGCGCACGTTCGACCGCATCACGAGCCGCTATCCCGAGCTCGTGCCGCCGCTTCTCGCGATCCCCGGGAGCTACGTCATCGACGGCGAGGTGCTCGCGTTCGCCGAGGGGAGAGCCGTGCCGTTCACCGATTTCCAGACGCGGCTCGGCCGCAAGAACGTCGCAGACGAGCTGCGGACAAGGATGCCGTCGACCCTCGTCGCTTTCGACATCCTCGAGCGGGACGGCCAAGCGCTGCTGGACGAGTCATTCGACGAACGGCAAAAATTCCTCCGCGCTCTGCCGATAGTTCCTCCGGTGATCTTCGCGGCGCGTCAGCGGATCGAGTCAACGGGCGCGGAGCTCGTCGCGATCCTCGAGCGCGAGTTCGCCGCGGCGCGCGAGCGCGGCAACGAGGGGCTCATGGTCAAGGACCCGCGCTCGCCGTACCGGCCGGGCCGGCGCGGAATGGAGTGGCTCAAGGTGAAGCGGCCGCTCCGCACGCTCGACGTGGTCGTGACCGCGGTCGAGTGGGGGCACGGAAAGCGCCGCGGCGTGCTCTCCGACTACACCTTCGCCGTCCGCGACGGAGAGCGGCTTCTCAACATCGGCAAGGCCTACTCCGGCCTCACCGACAAGGAGATCGCAGAGATGACGAAGTATTTCCTGGACCACACCATCCAGGACTACGGACGCGTGCGCACAGTCGTGCCGGACACGGTGATTGAGGTCGCGTTCGATCAGATCCAGCCGAGCGATCGTCACGAGTCCGGCTACGCGATGCGGTTCCCACGGATCGCGCGTCTCCGACCTGACAAGCCTGTCAGCGAGATTGACACCTTGGAGACCGTGCGACAGATCGCGGGCCGGTAATGATCGTCGCCGATGTCGACCGCTACCCGCGCGCCGTCCGCGCCCTTTGATGCGCGCTTTCGTGCGTACCTGATCGACGGCCTGATCCTCTTCGCAGCGTTCTATCCACTCCAGTTGTTCACGCTTCTCGCGCGCGAAATCAACTTATGGCCACAGGTCCTCCTGGTGGTCGTCACCCATCTCTACTGGGCGGCTTTCTGGTCCCGACTAGGTCGAGGGCAGTCGCTGGGCATGCGCATCACGCGGATCCGCGTGGTCCGGGAGGATGGCGGGGATCTGGACTTTGCCCACGCACTGCTCAGGGCAACCCTCCTGTTCTTCGGGGGTGGCACCGGGATCGTGCCGCTAAGCATCATCCTCGATCCGGACGGCGTGGGTCTTCACGATCGACTTGCGGGAAGCCGGGTGATCCGAACAGGGAAGAACGCCGAACCTTAGCAACCTCGGCGCCGATAGGCCCCGACCCTCGCCAGCGGGTTGGCAATTGAGCAAGAATCCGCGGCGAATGGCACCGCTCAGCGAGGCCAAGCAGCTCGAGACGCTGCTCGAGCTCCAGCGCGACCTCGCCATGGAAGCGAACATCGAGAAGGTCCTCCTCCGCATCACGATGGCCGCGACTTATGTGCTCGAGGCGGACCGCGCGACGCTCTACGTGGTGGACGAGACGAAGAACGAGCTCTGGTCCCGCGCGCTGACCGAAGGCGGCGAGCGCGGCACGAGCGTGCTCGCCATCAACCAGATCCGTCTCCCGCTGGACGGCCGTAGCCTCGCCGCGGAGGTGGCCCGAGAGGGCAAGCTGCTTCGTATAGACGAGCCGTATGGGGATCCTCGTTTCGACCCCAGCGTCGATGCCCGCACCGGGTACAGGACGCGCTCGATCCTCGTCGTTCCCATCGACTCACGGAACCGGACGCGCCTCGGCATCCTCCAAGCCGTGAACCACGCCGACGGCCCATTTCGCCCCGAGGACGAACGGCTCGCGACGTCCCTGGCGGAGTCGGCGGGCCTCGCCCTCGAGTACGTGCGCCTTTCGAGCGACCTCGCAGCGGAGCGGCTTCGGGTGGTGAAGGTGGCCGAGGAGGAGCGCCATCGCCTGGCGCGCGATCTCCACGACGGGGTCGCGCAGACGCTCGCCAATGCGGCGCTCGGGATCGAGCTCGCGCAACGTCGTGCCCAGCAGGACGTTCCGGCAGCGATGGCCGACCTCGAGCAGCTCCGCGGACGGCTCCTCGAATCGCAGAAGGGCCTGCGCGACATCCTGTTCGCGCTCCGCCCGCTGGTACTCGAAGATGGCGGGCTCGGCGCCGCCGCCCGTGCCCTGGCCGAGCGCATCAACGGTCAGAATGGGTCTCGCGTCGTCGCGCGGAGGGTCGACGCGGACCGGCGACTCGCTCCGGAGGTGGAAGCGGGCGCGTTTACCGTGATCCGAGAAGCCACGAACAACGCGATCAAGACGGGCCGCGCGCCCCTTGTCTCGATCGACGTGTACGAGGATGGCGGCGCGATCGTCGCGATGGTCGAAGACAACGGGAAGGGATTCGATGTTGCGAGCACGCTCCAGAATTACGCCTCGCGCGGCAGCCTCGGGCTCCTTCAGATGCGCGAGTCCGCGCGGCTCATCGGCGCGCAGCTTTCGCTCGACTCGAGCCCCGGTCAAGGGACACGCGTGCGCCTCGTGATCCCGGTCGCATGAAGGAGGAGCCGTCGGCCGCCGAGCGGCGTCGCGTCACCGGGCGGCGTCGCGAAGATGCCGCCCTCGACCAGGCGGCCTTCGCCGAAGCCTTCGTGGCCCTCTCCGACGGGATCGTCCTGACCGACCACGAGGGCCTGGTCGTGAGCGCCAACCCCGCGGCCTTCCGCATTCTCGGCGAGGATTCGCTCCTCGGCACCGTGTTCGAAGACCTGCTGCTCGTGTCCGGAGCCACCCGCATCCAGCAGATCGACGCCCACACCGTGCGCCGTGCGTGGTTCCCGCGCGAGGAGCGCATGGGCGTCCTCGAGCTGGTCTCGACGCCGCTCCCCGGGGGCCGAGCGCTGCACACGGTCCGCGACGTCACCTCACAGGCCGAGCTCCTGCGGCTCAAGGAGGAATTCCTCATGGAGGTCGCGCACGAGCTGCGGACGCCTATCTCGGGGCTCATCGCGTCCCTCGATCTCGTCGTCGATGACGCGCTCAACATGCCCCGCAACGAGCTCGCGCTGCTTGCGGGAGCGCTCCGGCGAAGCGCCCTCCGACTGGAGCACCTCGTCGAAAACCTGATGGACGCCGGCAGCATCGAGGCCGGTACGTTCCAGGTGCGCGCCCAGACCGCGAGCCTCAAGCACTCGCTCTCCGAGGCGATGGCGTTCATCCAACCGATGCTCGAGTCCAAGGGACAGGAGCTGGTCAAGGCATTCGAAGCCGACGCCGACCGAGTCCTCGCGGATGAGCGGCGTACGACTCAGGTATTCGCCAACCTCATCTCGAACGCCAGCAAGTACGCCCCGGAGGGCACTCGCGTAACGGTGGGCGCCAAGAGCGTTGACGGGTACGTGCGGATTACGGTCGCGGATGAGGGACCCGGCATACCCCTGGACGAGCAGAACCGCCTCTTCCAGCGCTTCTTCCGATCCCGTACCGTGCGCGAGCAAGCGGGCGGGCTCGGGCTCGGACTTTCGATATGCCGCGCGATCGTGCACGCTCAGGGCGGCGATATCTCGATCGAGAGCACCCCTGGACGGGGAACATCGGTACACTTCACACTCCCGAAGGCTCGGCACTTGGCTGAGGAGGCAGAGGACTAATAAAGCTTCTGGTTGTCGACGACGATCGCGACCTCGTAGAGCTTCTCGAGTACGCGCTTCGTCGCGAGGGATATGACGTTTCACGCGCGTACGACGGAGAGACCGCGGTCGAGGCCGTCGGGCGCGAAAAGCCCGACCTGGTGATCCTCGACATCAACCTGCCCAAGCTCGCGGGCTTCGTCGTCCTGGAGCGCATCCGCCACGTCGACGAGCATGTCGCGGTCCTCCTGCTCTCGGCTCGCCAGGACGAGAGCGACATCCTCCGCGGCCTCCAGCTCGGAGCGGACGACTACATCACCAAACCCTTCCGGCCGAAGGAGCTCGTCGCCCGGGTCAAGGCGATCCTGCGCCGTTCGGTCCGCACGCGCGGCCGTCCCGCTCCGGCGATCTACAAGACGGGCGATCTCATCCTCGACGAGGCGACGCATCAGGTTCGCGCCGACGGCGTGCCCGTCCACCTCTCGCCGACCGAGTTCAAGCTCCTCCGTCACTTCATGGCCAATCCCGGACGCGTCCTCACGCAGGAGGAGATCCTCGAGGGCGTCTGGGGCTACGACGCCGACGTCGGCGGCGACCTCGTGAAGCTGAACGTGAGCCGCCTGCGGAGGAAGCTCGGCGCCGACGGCAAACCTCGCGACGTGATCCAGACCGTGCCGGGGGTCGGTTATCTGTTCCGCGGCGCCGAGGGCGGCGTCACTCGCGAAGAGGCCCGTCCCCGCTAGTCGCTTCGCGTGCCGTTGGTGGTGAGCCGGCGGCGCGTCGCTTCGAGATCCGCGGCGTTGCTGAAGACGGGATAGACCGCGAAGCCGGTCGCCTTCGAGATCGAATCCACCGCCGCGGGGTTCGGCTGCGGGAGCGCCACCGTGAGCACCTGACCCTCATGGCCGACGACCACGGCGTTCCATTCCGATGCGAGCGCGTGCGGGAGATGCCGCTGGAGCTCGGCCGTCGCGAGGCGGGCCGGGTCGGCGAGATACGGTGCCGCGGGAAGGGTCATCGCACGCGATCGGATCGCGCCGCGTGGTCCCTCGCCGAGCGAGTGCTCCCACACGCGGATACCTCCACCCGATTCCTTCGCGCGGTACATGGCTGCATCAGCAGATTCCACGAGCGCCGCCGCATCGCCGGCCGGCCGTGGGAAGGTCGCGATCCCGATCGAAAGCTGCAGGCGCTCGCGAGCCGCGATGAGCTCGGGCGGCAGCGTGGCCTCGGCGGCCTTTTCGAGGATGCGCGTCGCGACCCTCGTCGCGGCCTCGGTGTCGGCGTCGGGCAGGATGATCGCGAACTCGTCGCCCCCGTAGCGGGTCGGAACGTCGTACAAACGAACCGCCTGCTTGACCGCGGCCGCCACAGCTTTCAGCACCTCGTCCCCCACCGCGTGGCCGTACCGGTCGTTGTACAGCTTGAAGCGATCCACATCGAGCATGAGCAGCGCGAGCAGATGCTCCGCGCGCAGCGCCCGGTTGGTCTCGGCCTCGAGGCGTCGGTCGAAGTGGCGGCGGTTGAAGAGCCACGTGAGCGGGTCGGTCTCGGCGAGACGCTGGAGGGCCTCGCCCTGCTCCTGCATCACGAGCACCTGCCCGATGTGCCCGGCGAGAAGCTCGAGCGTCTCGAGATCTGTGTCGTCGAAGGGTCTGCCGTCGTTCCGATCGGTCACGCTCAGCACACCGCGTGAATCGTCGCCCACGAGGATGGGGACGCTGACGAAGGAGTCCGAGCGGTAGGTGCCTTCCCCAGACTGGATCGGCGTACTCGAGATGTGGCGCACGAGGAGCGGACGTTTCGACTGTGCAACGAGGCCGACGACGCCCTCTCCCGGCTTGACCCGCACCCGCCGCATGACGTCGTCCGCCAGCCCAACGGCGCGTGCGATCACGAAGTCGGTCGAGTTGTCCTCGCGCAGAAGAAGCGACGCCCGCTCACCGCGGACGAGCCCCGTGGCGACCTTGAATATGGAGTCGAGCAGGTCTTCTGCTCGTCTCTGAGTGTGACTGTCCACGTTCCCCCATCCTGCGTCCGCCCGTGCCGTCCGCCCCGGCTCGCCATGGCCTGCTTGTTCGCTCGTCCCTGCGGCAGTCTCCTGCTCGGCTGATGCCGCTACAAGTCACCCCGGGTATCGAGTAATAGTCAAAGATGTCGCAGGAATGCACGTGCCATGCGCGGCGCGGTTCAGGTCTTCGCGGCGGCTAGCACGGGTTCTGTCGTGGGCTGATTGGACCCCGCGGCGGGCTCCAGGGTGATCGCGACGCCTTCACCGGCGCCAAGTGGCGCGGTCAGCGACATCACGAAGACGTCGCTACGCTCGGTTGTTCCTGCCGGGACCGCCGTGAGCCCCGATGCGCCCGGCCGCAGCACCCAGGCTTCCCACGTTTTTCCGGGGGGCGGGGCGGGCAGCCGCACGATCAGGTATGGCGACCCCCGACTGGGTATCACGACCGACCCGCGAGCGTCGGGAATTGCGCCGGATGGCGCGAGGGCCACCACGCGCCCATCGGCGACCCCCGCGAGGGCGCGAGCGTATTCGTCGGTCTGCTGCCGCGTAGCGCCGACCACGGCGAACGCCACCAGCAGCAGCACCGCCAGTGCGGCGGGCACGGCCGCAGGGACCGGCCGCCGGAGGAGCTCGATCAAACGATCGCCCAAGCTCGTTCCGCTGGGAACCCGCGCGCCGCGATGGCGGAGCACGATCCTCGTGCGCAGATCGGCGGGCGGCTCGACCTGCACGGCGCCGATCGCCGCGGCCTCGTACAGCGCGTTCTGGAACTGTGCGAGATCCGCGGCACACATCGCGCACGTCTCGACGTGGGCCGCGATCACCGTGCGCTCGTCCTCTTCGAGTGCGCCGAGCGCGTAGGCCGGGAGATCTTCGGTCGGGTGACGCTCCCCCGTCATCGCTCGTCCTCGAGACTCTCGCGAAGCTTGTTCATCGCGAGGCGCACACGGCTCTTCACCGTGCCGAGCGGCGTGTCGGTACGCGCCGCGATCTCGCTCTGCGAGTAGCCTCCCCAGAACGCGAGCGCGAGGACCTCGCGCTGCTCGCGCGGCAGCATCCCCACGACCGCGCGCACGTGCTCGGCGCGGAGGGACTGGACGACGCGCTCGTCGACCTTCGAATCGGAGAGGAGCTCGGCCGCGGCTTCGATCGTCACCTCGCGCTCGAGCCGCTTGCCCCGCGTGCGTCGCCAATCGATCGCCGCGTTGCGGCAGATGGCGAGCAGCCATGTGCGCACCAACCCACGCTCGGGCCGGTACGACCGCGCCTGCCGCCAGACCGAGTGGAACGCATCCTGAGCCACCTCTTCGGCGGCCTCGGGTCCAGGAAGCATCCGATAGAGGACCCCAAAAGCCACCCTGCCGTAGCGGTCGTAGAGCTCGCCGAGCGCCTCGGCGTCGCCGGCAGCGATCCGCTCGACGAGTTTCACATCGTCCGCCTTGTCGGGCATTACGACCTCGGAGCGCGCAGCGGATGACCCATGCGTGTCGGCAGGGTAGCGCTATCGCAACGAAGATCAGACCGCAGCCTGGTCCCCGACCCCCACGGTGAGAAGAACCCGGCGCCGCGCCGGATCGACCAGGAGCAACATGTGTGATCCGGTTCGCACGTCTGACGCGCCGGGTCCATCGAATTGAAAGCGGTCGTCGAACCCACCGAGTGGATGGTGCACCCGTCGCACCCCGGCGGCGAAGCCATTCCCCATTGCATCCATCGTCCTTTGATTTGGCCCTTCGGCAGTCTCGAGCTGCACGACCGACGCGTCCGCGAGGAGGCCGTCCGCGAGCGCGCGCCTGACGCGCATCGAATACCAGAATGGAACGGCGGTCACGAACGTACCGAAGGTGAGGAAGCAGACCCCGATCACATAGGCGAACGCCTCACCGTGAGCCCCGACGACGAAGCCAACGCTCGCGACGACGGGAATCAGTCCGAAGAGAGCGACGATTAGCCCGACCGTCGATCGCAGAACGGTGCCGAGCACAGCGCCGTAGCCGACGGCGCGCGGCGGAGTCGGCGTTTGGCGCAGCGTGCGCAGGACGAACCGCTGGACTTTAGCGCTCGAGACGCGCATCGGTGAGTAACCCTATTCACCGGGATTGGAGCCTGAGTGTCGTCCGCGTTCCAGCGAGTCACTGCCACTCGCGCGCGGCGATCTTCGTGAAGAGTTGAAGCGCGTCGAGGCGTTGTGCGGTTACCGAAATCACTCCGTCCACCGTTTGGAGCGTCCCACCGACGACGACAGCGGCATCGCTATCGAGAACTCGCTTGTATTTCCGATACGTCGCCGGGCGAATGATGATGTTCGAGATCCCGGTCTCGTCCTCGAGCGAGAGGAAGACGTGGCCCTTGGCCGTCTCGGGATGCTGCTTCACGACCACGGCCCCGGCGATGAGCACGTAGCTTCCGTGACGACGGCTCTCGAGGTCGCACGCGCGAAGGACTCCACGGCGCGCGAGGCCCTCGCGATAGAAGCTCATGATCTGCGGCCCGGTCGGAATCCCCGTGATCCGATAGTCGAGCGCGGTCCGCTCCTGATCGCCGACCGGTGGAAGCGCCGGCGCGGCCGTGGTGGGTAGGGATAAAGCCCTCCGTACGAACGACGGCGAGGTGCGATGCGCGTCGCGCGCGCGCCAGAGAAGGGCGCGCCGCGGCTCGCCGAACGAATCGAATGCCCCGACGAGCGCGAGATTCCGGAGAGCCTCCTCCTTCAAGCCAACGCGTGTCGCGAACTCATCGAATGACTTAAACGGACCCCCGAGTTCACGCGCTTCGACAACAGCTTGAGCTTCCTGCTCGCCCAATCCTTTGACGGATGCGAAACCGATCCGTACGTCGTGATTCCGACACTTGCGATGTGAAGAGATCGTCCGAGAGGAATCGACTGGGTGCGAGCCCGAGGGGCCTGGCGGCGCAGTGGGACCCGGCGACCCTACGTGGTCGACGGAGGGCCCCGCGAGCACGCCAGGCCCCTCGGGCAACGCACCAGCCGCCTCGCAGACAGCTTTCGCGAACGATCGATTCACATCGACAGGGAGAATTGCGACGCCGTGACGTTTCGCATCTCCGGCTATGACAGCGGGCGAGTAGAAGCCCATGGGCTGGTTGTTCAGGAGAGCGACGTAGAACTCGGCGGGGTAGTAGAGCTTCAGATGAGCGGTGTGATACGCGGTGAGCGCGAACGCCGCAGCGTGACTCTTGCAGAATCCAAACTCCGCGAACGCGGCGATCTGGCGGAAGATCTCGTTCGCGGTCACGTCATCGACGCCCTTCTCGCGCGCGCCACTCACGAACGGCCCGCGCAGCTTCTCCATGTCGGCGCTCGAACGCGCGCGGCTCATCGCGCGGCGAAGCATGTCGGCGGCGGATGGCGAGAATCCCGCGGCGGCGATCGCGACGCGCAGGATCTGCTCCTGGAAGAGGATCACGCCGAGCGTCTCCTTGAGGATCGGCTCGAGGAGGGGGTGCGCGTACCGCACCGGCTCGCGGCCCTGCCGGCGCCGGATGTACGGGTTGACCATGTTCCCCTGCAGCGGGCCGGGCCGGATGATCGCGACCTCGACGACGATGTCCGCGAAGTTCCGCGGCCGGACGCGCGGCAGCGCCTGCGCCTGCGCGCGGCTCTCGACCTGAAAGAGGCCGATCGTGTCGACTTCGCAGATGAGGTCGTAGACCGCGGGGTCGTCGAGCGGTAGCGACCCGAGCTCGAGCAGCTCGCCGTGGCGCGCCTCGATGTCGGCGACCGCGTCCTTCACCAGCGAGAGCGTGCGCAGGCCGAGCAGGTCCATCTTCACGAGGCCGAGGTCCTCGACGTCGCGCTTGTCGAACTGCACGACGTTGCGGTCGGGCATGGTCGCGCGCTCGATCGGAACCGTGTCGACGAGCGGCAGGGCGGTGATGAGCATGCCGCCGTTGTGGATCGAGAGATGTCGTGGGAAATCGGCGATCGCGAGGGTGAGCTCGCGGAAGAGCGGGAAGCGCGCACGCTCCTTCTCGTCGAAGACCTCGACGAGGTCCGCGACCGTGTCCGGCATCGCCCGCGGCTGTTCCCAGCCGTGCTCGGACGCGCGATCGGTGTGGTGATACGCGGGGTGCTGCGCCGACGTCGGGATGCCGCGCGGGTCGACGTGGTACTGGTCGATCGATTTCGCCATCCGGTCGATCGTCTCGAGACGGAAGCCGAGCGCCTTGGCGACCTCGCGCGACGCCGATCGCGCCCGGTAGGTGACGACGTTGCAGACCATCGCGGCGTAGCGCTCGCCATACTTCTTATAGACGTACTGGATGACCTCCTCGCGATCGTTCGTCGCGATGTCGAGGTCGATGTCCGGCATGGTCCGCGAGTCTTCGGTCAGGAACCGCTCGAAGAGCAGATCGTGCTGGATCGGGTCGACCTTGGTGATGTCGAGGACGTACGCGACGATCGAGTCCGCGGCCGATCCCCTGCCCTGCGCCGGGATCCGGTGCTCCTTGCAGAAGCGGACGATGTCCCAGTTGATGAGGAAGAACTCGGCGAGCCCGCAGCGGTCGATGACGTCGAGCTCGTGCGCGAGCTGCTTCGCGACATCGCGCGTGATCCGCGGGTACTTGATCTTCGCGCCCTCGCCGCAGAGCGCGTAGAGAAAGGAGAACGCGGTGTGCCCTGTGGGGACGGGGAAACCCGGAAGGCGATCCTTGCCGACGAATGAGGCTTCAGCGCGCGGCGTGTTGGTGTCGTACAGAAGGTCGAGAATGCAGGTCTCGGCGATCGTGCGCGCGTTGCGGAACGCGTCGTCGAATCGGCCGAGGCGCTCGCGCAGCATGACCTCGCCCTTGAGCCAGTACTCGCCGTTCGGCTTGAGGCGATTCCCGGCTTCGTCGAGCGTCACACCGAGATCGATGCAGCGGAGCACGTCGTGGAGACGACGCCCTTCCGGCCGCGCGTAGTGGACGTTGTTCGTCACGACGCACCCGAGGCCCATCTCCGACGCAAGCTGCGCGAGCGTGTCGCAGAACGCGAGGCCATCCGGATCGAGATGGTCGGAGAGCTCGACATACAGGCGTTCGCCAAAGACCGCGGCGAAGCGCGCGAGGACTTCGCGCGCGCCGTCGAGGTCACCCGCACGGACCGCCCGGGGAACCGCGCCGTGGGCACAGCCGGTGAGCGCGAAGAGGCCCGCGGCGTTCTCGGTGAGAAGGTCGAACGTGGCTTTCGGCTTCGTCTTCACGCCGGCGAGCTGGGCCGCCGAGATCGTCCGGCAGAGGCTTGTCCAGCCCTGGCGATCGCGGGCGATCAGGACGATGTGACCCATGTCCTGGAGGTGGAGCTCGGCACCGAAGATCGGACGCAGTCCCCGCTCTTTAGCGGCAGTGGCGAACCGCACAGCGCCGTACAGGCCATTCGTGTCGGTGAGCGCGAGCGCGTCGAGGCCCTGCTCGACCGCGGCGTCGGCGAGATCGTCGACATCCGAAGCGCCGTCGAGGAAGGAGTAGTTCGAGTGCGTGTGAAGCTCCACCCAGCCGGCCATTCGCGGGCTCCCCACCGCTCTCGGGCCGAGAGCGTATTAGAACGTCTGTTCTAGATTAGCTGAGCCCGCTTCTGGGAGCGCACACCGCGCTTAACGATGTCGGCTGTTGGGAAACCTGGCCGCGATGGGATGGGCTGATCCGACGAAGAGCGCGACGACTTCTTCGTCCTTCGCACGACTGGAGTCAACGCCCTCGAGAGCCGCCATGCCGAGCGCGGCGACGAGAACGGCGAGCATCTTCAGGACTCCCATGCACGGAAGGAAACAGGTTCGCTGACGTCATAGGTCTCCCCCGCTTGAGCGGTCTTCGTCACGACGGCGACGCAACCTCGGACGCTCTGAATGACGGTTCCATCGGGACGCTCTGAATAACTGTTCTATTGATCCCCTGTCGAACGGCTAAGTCCTACTTGCCTTCACTTACCACAGGGCTGACAGTCGCTTTGCGTGAGCGACAGACGGAACGGCGATCAACCCACGATCCTGGTCGCGGATGACGACGCCGGCCTGCGTGCGGCCGCTCGCGTCACCTTGACGGCGCAGGGCTGGACGGTCATCGAGGCCTCGACTCCGGATGAGTGCCTCGCCCTCGCAAAGCGCCATCGACCGGAGGCCCTCCTGCTCGATGTGAACTTCGAGGGCCACCGACGTGACGGTTACTCCATCTGCCGCGAGCTCAAAGCGGCGCCGGAGACCCGGAGCATCCGTGTCGTCCTCTTCACAGCGCGCGACGAGCCCGAAGGCCGCGCGTTCGCGAGTGCGGTGGGAGCTTCCGCGTTCATCGTCAAGCCATTCAGTCCGTTGGATCTCGCTGACCTTCTTCAGCTGATCCTGCACGGCTCCGAACGCGATCCGGGCATCGGCCTCTACCTGATCGAGGCCGGGATCATTCGGCCCGCGCAGCTGGAGCGGGCCCTCGCGCAGCAACACCTCCGTCGGTGGAGGCAAAAGCCCCTCGGCGAGATCCTCGTCGAGCTTGGTTTCGCGGGCACGGACGATGTCCGGCGGGCCCTTGAGCGCCAGAGGAGAGTCCGGCCGGTGACGGCGGCGGTACCACGCTCTGGTGTGGTCCGACGCGTATTGATCGCGGACGACAACGAGAGCGTTCGCGATGGACTCCGCGAAGCCTTCGCGTCGGAGAGCGACTTCTCGTTCGTTGGTGCGGCGGCCGACGGTGCTCAGGCGCTCCGCATGATCCGGGAGACCAGGCCCGACCTCGTGGTGCTCGATAGCGACATGCCGCAGCTCAGCGGCATCGAAGTCTTGCGGTCAATGCACGACAGCCTGCCGGACACCCGCGTCGTGATGTTCACGCTCAACGACGCGATCCGCGACGCGGCGCTCGCAGCCGGCGCCACCGCCGTCGTGACAAAGGACACCCCGCTCGAGTCGCTTCTCGCCGAGCTTCGCCGCGCTGGGCCGCCGTTGAAGCGGAGTGGGCGACGCGCGGCGGTGATCCTGACAGCTCGCAATATCCCGGGCAGCCCCTCAGGTTTGCTTGCGCGGCGTCGGCAGGCCATCGCCGCGATCGGCATCCTTCTCGTGAGCTACTCCGGTGCCTTCCTGCTGGCCGAACCGACGCTCGGACCGTCGGCATCGTTGGTGGCAATGTTGCCGGTCGCCATCGCCGGCGCGCTGTTCGGGCCGGAGATAGGCATCGTGACAGCGCTTCTTTCGACGATCGTGACCGCGGCGCTTTGGAACGTGACCAACCATGCGATCGGCGAGCCCATCCTCCGCATCGGCGGCAACGGCATTGGGGTCATCGCGCTCGTGGCGATCGGAGCCGGCTTCGGAGGCATGCGCGTCGTTCGCGGCCGGCTGGTCCCGCGGGGGCGCCTCATCGACGCCCTTGCCGAAGCAGCTGTTGCGCTCGGGCCCGGACTCGGCCCGCGGACGCTCGGCCTCCTTGCGGAAGCCGCTCTCGAGATCGTCCCGGGCGACACCGCCCTCATCTACGTCGCGGTGCCGGGTGGAGGTCTCGAGCTCGTCGCCGCCGCCGGAGCACCGGATGAGGTCATCGGCGTTCGCGAGGTGGCCGGAGCCGTCGCCGCGGCGGCGACCGAGAATCGCGCATCGATCGTCGACGATCTCGAGGCTCGTCCGATCGGCGTCTCGTTGCCGCGAAGCCGAAGCTGCATCGTCGTGCCCGTCGCGGGCCGCGGCGAAACGCCGAGTGGCGTGATCGCGATCCTCGCAGGCCGGAAGAGCTTCTACAACGCGGGTCACCTCGAGGCGCTCACCAGCTACGGGAGCTTTCTGGGATCACTCCTGAATGCGCCCGCGAGGGCCGCGGCGGTCGACGACCCAGCGCTTCATCCAGCGATGGACGCCGATCAGACCTAACGGTTGCGGACGGTTGCGCTGATGCTCGCGGTCGCTGAGGTCAGTGATCCGTCGGTGGCGGTGACCGCCACGGTGACCACGTCATCCTTGTCGCCGTTGCCTCGAACCGAAAGGTCGTAACGGTCCGTTGTCGACGTGGTGGTGACGGTCCTCTTCACGACGCCGTCCAGCCGCCAGGTGTAGACGTACGTAAGTCCATCGCTGTCGACGTCCTGGCCGACCGCCGTCGCCACGAGGACGCTCTTCGTCGTCGGCGTGGTGCTGTTGAGCGTGACCGCGACAGCTGGGGCCGAGTTGACGACGGTCGCCGCGGCGGAGGCGGCCGCGCTATCGAGCGTGCCGTCGGAGGCGACGAGCTCGACCACAAGGCCGTCACCGTGATCTCCGTTCCCGGCGACGCCGAGATCGAAGCCGTCGGCTGGACTCAGCCCAGACGACGTTCGGCGAACCGCACCGTTCACGCTCCACACGAATCGGTAGGTCAGTGGATCGTTATCGGGGTCGGTCGCGGTGACGCCCGCGCCGAGGACGGTGTTGGTCGCCGGGGCAACGTTGTCGAGGCTCACCGACGCGGTCGGAGGGCTATCGCTGATGACGACCGACGTGCTCGCCTCTGCGCTCAGCTGACCGTCGCTGGCGGTCACGCGCACGCTGATCGTGTCGCCGCGATCACCGTTGCCGGGGACGGAGAGATCGAGCGTTGATGCGGTCGCTCCGGCGATCGACGTCCCATTACGGGACCACTCGTAGGAATAGGTGACCGGGTCCCCAGCGGGCGAGGTACTGAAGTCGGGGTCGTACGCGCTGGCGTTGGCCCGCAGCGTGTCGCCGGTGAACGCTGGCGACGGGGTGAGGGTCAAGCTTCCGAAAATGGGTGCGCGGTTGGCGAGGTCGACGGCCACAAGAGTGCTGTCTAGATGTGAGTTGGTGTCGTAGCGGCCGGCGTAGAGCCGACCATCCGGATGCATCAAGAGCTCGCCAGGAGGAAACGGCAGACGCTCCGCGTCCAGTACCGCGAACGTCGTGTCGTCGACCGCGTTCAGCCGCCAGCCAGTGGCGTCGGAAACGTAGATCCGATGCCTCGACGGGGCCAGGGCGATCCCGGTCGCGATTCCGGACAGCGGCGCGCTGTGAAGGACAGTTAGCGCGTCCGGATCTATGACCGAAAGCGCGGCTACGAGCACGAGCCTGCCGGTGGTCGGCTCCACGCTCCACTGACCACCCGCGATCACGACCAGGTGACTCACTGGATCGACGGTCAGAGCGAAGCGCGTCGCGGTGGCGACGGGGATCTCGGCGATGGTGGTGAGGTCGCGATCGTCCAACACGAAGAAAGTTGGTGAGGTCTCGCGGATGTTCGTGAGATACAGGTGATGCCGCTCCGGGTCGACCGCGACACTGAACCACCACGTCGACGCCGGCGCGGTCGCCGTGCCCACGACGGCGAAAGTCGTCGTGTCGATGACTCTCAGGGACCCCGACTGACAGACATAAAGTCGACCAGCCGACCGATCCAGAGCCATCCCGAGGCCTCCGACGGGAATGGTTGCCAACATCGCACCGCTATCGAGGTCGAACACGTCGACCGAACGCGTATTCGCGTCGAGATTGCCGTTGGATGAGTAGAGTCGCCGCCCGGCGGAATCAACGAGGACGACATTCGGAGTCAGGCTCGTCCGGATGGTGCCGACCGCGCCGGTGGTCGGGTCGACCACGGAGATGCGGCCAGGCCCTGGGGATGGGTCGCTGTTTGCGACGTAAACCTTTCCCGTGTGGTCGTCGAGGGCCAGTCCAAAAGGCTGCGGACCCACGGGCCACGTCGAGGACTCTGTCGCGGCGCGAGCCGCAGAGGTCCCGATGAACGTGAAGGCGAGCGCGCAGACCAAGAGAAACGCAATGAGCCGACGCATCGAGGAAGGCTCGCTTGACTGGCCGGTCGGGACAATTCTCCGGTAGTCCTACCCCGTTCGGGCTAATCGATCACACGCTGCAGCCACCACGCACCCGAGCGCCGGTCTCCGTAGACATCGCAGACCAGGCCGTCCGCGGTTCGCAGGGTCAGGTAATCCCGGGAGACGCTGTCCTTCCACCAGTCGGCTTCGACGCGCCAGCGGCGCAGTTGTTCGACGACGGTATGTCTGTGTCCGGCGACGACAAGCGCGACGAGCTCGCCTTCGTCCCACACGAGCTTTGCGGGAAGTGGCTCCGCGAACAGTCTCACGCGATCACCTCCACCCATTCGGTCGCGCGCTCGGGCAAGCGCGCGTCTTCGTCCGCGACGCGCGCGCGCAGCACCGCACCCTTTCCGAGCTTCGCCCGCAGGTAGCGCGCGGTGGCGATCGCCTCCTCTTTGCGCGCGCCATCAGGCGCGAAGAGGCCGATCTGCCGGCCGCGCGCAGCCTCGACCTCGGGGACCTCGAGCATGCAGCCGGTTACTAGGCCGAGATCACTTTTTTCCTCGAGCGCCCAGCGGAGCGAACGTAGCAACACGGCAGGTTCGCGGGTCGGCGGAAGCACGGTCCGCTCGATGCGGAGCGGCCCGGCGTCCTCGCGGTCGAGCCGGAGCTCGAGGCGGAGTGCGGCGAAGCCATCCCGCGCGAGCGCCGTGGCGATCTCGTCGACGACGACGCGCAGTGCGAAGACGAGCTGCTCGCGCGAGCCGATGGCATCGTCCCACGAACGTCGCGCGCGAAGCCGGCGCGGCGGGGCCGAGGCACGGACCATATCGCCGTACTCGCCCCGGGCGAGCGCATGCGCGCGGGCCACGGCGCTCCCGAACCGATCGAAGACCGACCCGCGCGGCAGATCCGCGAACTCGCCAATGGTCCGCAGGCCAAGGAGCCGAAGCTCCTCGTGCACCTTCACGTCGACCGGGAGCACCTCGAGAGACAGCGGTGCGAGGTACGCGCGACCGTCGTCGACCGAGCGCACCTCTCCTGGCGGGGTTCGCTCCGCGACGACGCGCGCGATGAATGGCGTAGGCGCGATCCCGGCCGACGCTCGAGCACCGGCCCGCGCGCAGCGAGCCAACACGTTCCGCGCGACCCGAGTCGGCGCGCCGAGAAGCTCCTCGGTGCCGGCGAGATCGCAGGCGAACGCGCACGGGTCGAGCACTCCCACGCGCGGGAGCGCCGCATGGAGCGTCGCGAGCAACCGGCCATGGAGCTCCGGCGCGTCGGTCACGACGATCGCCAGCGTGACCGGATCTCTCATTTAGACGGCGACCGTCGCGACATCCGCACGCGTGCCGAGATCGGCGAGCCCACCGTCGAGCGACGTCACGCAGAAGAGCGCACGATCGCTCGCATGCGCGCTCCCGACCGCAAACGACCATCCCACCGTCCGATCGAACCGACGCTCCCACGCGACGCGTTCGAAGAAGAACGTGGGGATGGCGACGCGCCGCCCGGGCTCGCCCGCGACGACGAGGAGCGCGGCCGGCGATCCGCGGACCGCAGGAAGCGCCGGCGCGATCTCATCGACATTCGTCCCGCCGAACGCCGGGTCGCCGACGTCGACGACGACAAGGCGGAAGCCCTCACTTCGGAGTGCCGCGGCTGTCGCGAGCGCGATCTGTGGGCCGCGCGCGCGCACGACCACGAGCCGGTCGAGATCAACGCTCGCGCGCTGTGCGGCGATGGGATCGAACGATGCAGTTGGATCGATCCACGCAGTCATTCCTCCCTGCGCTTGTGCGGATGCTGTTGCGCGGAGGGCGAGCTGGAGCTTTCCAACGCTCGGTGGACCGATGAACGCGAGGGGTTCGCCGGCGACGAGGCCGCCGCCGATCACACGATCCACTGACAATTTCGTCGCGATGACGAGCTCGCTCCGATGGCGCTCGCTTGTATCGCCGCGCGCAAGCGCGTGTACGCCAAAGCGTCCTTCGATGCGCGCGATCGCCACGGCCAGTCGGTTCTCCGCCACAGCGCTCCCCTTGATCGTTCGCGAACCGTCCGTTTCAACCTGGCACTGGCCCATCCAGGCTGTTAGAACGGATGTTCTAGAGACTACTTGAGGCCAAGAATCTTGTCAACGCGTTCTCAGGAAGTCAGTCAAACAGTTATCCATGGCCGTAATCGTGCAGCCCTCCTCTCCATGATGAGCGCCGCACCGGGACGTTGCGCGGACTGCGGGTCTGATGCGTATATCCAGCTCGCCATCGAGGACACGATGGTCTGTGCGCACTGCTATCAGGCACGGCTCGGAATCGCCAAGAAGGCGGTCGGACGCAAAGGCGGCGAGCGAGCGAACCCGAGGGGCGCCTCGATCTAGTCGCGCCCGAGCTAAGACATCGTCGCGGCTCTCGGCCGTGCGGTCGCGACCGCCTCACGCAGCGCGCTGACGCGGAGTGCCGCATACGCGGCGAGCACAGTGACGATCATGCCGCCGATCAGGAACGCGTTGTTGATCCCGATGAGGGTTCCGATAGACCCCAGGATCATCTGCCCAAGCGGCATGAACCCGATGAAGATGATCGTGTGGACGCTCATTACGCGTCCCCGGAGCGCGTCCGGGGTCCGCGTCTGCATGAGCGTGTTCGCCATTCCGAGATAGACCATCACGGCCAGGCTCGTCAGTCCGACAAACACCATCGCGCCGATGACCGTGTGCTGCAGGCCGAAGAAGATAAGCAGGGTCCCATGCGCGAACGCCGCGCCGACGAGAAGCGCCCCGCGACGCCTCCATCCACCGAGCGACGCGGTCAGGATCGCGCCGCCGAGCGCGCCCGCGCCAGATGCGGCAAGGAGCCACGAGAGCTCGATCGCGCCGACCCCGAGAAACTGCGCCTCCGCGGGGAGAAGCTGGATGTAGGGACGCGTGAGGAGCGCGGTCGCAACGCTGAGCGCGACGACCCACCTTAGGACAGGATCGCCGCGGATGAACGAGAGGCCTTCCTTGATCGAATCGAGAAGCGAGAGCCGCGCGCCGTACTCGATCACGGGTTGCGGACGCATCAGCAGAAGCGCGATCACGATCGCGAGATACGAGATCGCGTTGATCAGCATGAGACCGCCGACGCCGAACGGGATGATCAGGACACCACCGAGGAGCGGGCCGACAAGGGTCGCGCCGTTGAAGGCGGCCGAGTTCAGGCCAATCGCGCTCATGAGCTGGCGGTCGGAAACGAGGCGCGGCACCATCGCCTGGCGGGTGGGCGCATCGAACGAGAAGATGATCGAGTTGAGGGCACTGATGAGCACGATCTCGACGATGTTGATCTGATTCGAGATCGCGAGGAACGCGAGGACCGCAGCCGAGATCGCGGCACTGGACTGCGTGACAAGGAGAAGGCGCCGGCGGTCGGCGCGATCGGCGACGACCCCGCCGAAGAGCCCGAAGGCCAGCCCGGGGAGCGCGCGCGAGAGGCCTACCAGGCCCAGATAGAAGGGTGCGAGCTGGGGGACGCCGTCCTTGATCGCGAGCTGGACGACGAGCCATCCGAGGCCGAACTGCTGCATCCATGTCCCGATGTTCGAGACGACGAGGCCAACCCAGAACAGGCGGAAATCCCGATGCTCGAGGGCCGACCAGGCGGAGGTGCGGCCGGGCTCGGCCGCCGCCGCCTCATCGAGGCCTTCGTTCTCCAGTTCGGGGGCGAGGTCTTCTGCGGTCACTGCGAGAGTGCATGGGAGTCGAACCCACCACGGAACGTTCTACGCCCCGTCAACGGTTTTGAAGACCGAGGGACTCACCGGAGCCCCCGCACTCTCAGTTGGGTTTCCGAGGAAACCCGAACACATTGTCCTCGCGGCTGTCCACCTACGTCCACCTGTGTCAAGCAATAGGCAAACGAAGTGGCAAACAGTGAGAGCCCGCCCGGCATGACTTGGCGTAGCCGTCCGGCACGTCCGACTCATCGAGGCCGTCCGCCGTGATGTGGCGATCAGCCCCTACCCCCGACGGAAGCAACAAGACCGCCCCGCGATCCGGTCGGCCCGATTTGCGTTAGTGCGCGCGACCTAGCGGGTGAGCTCCGCGCGCTTGGCGCGAATGCGCTCGCGCGCGGAGGGCAGCTGGGTGATCGTCGGCAGCTTCTCATCCGGGCGGAAACTCGCCGCGAGGAACGCGCGAAAACGCGCGACTGCGCCCTCCACCTCGCCCGGCTTCGCGCGCACAACTGCCGCGGCCTGAGGGATCACGTGCGCGAACGACGCGCTGTGCACGAGCAGGTACGCGTCCACCATCGCGTCGAGGAGCTCCCCATCCTGGAGGTTCTGGAGTGCAGCCAGTCGCGTCACGAGGGCCCTGACCTCCTCGGTCGTCCGGAAGCTCTTGATCGCCGTCTGCTCAGCCGTCGCGGTCGCCACGTCAGCCTCCTCGGTTCGCCTTCTTGTTGACATGTATACACCGTCGGTGCAAGCCCCGTTCCCGAACATGCGTTCTAGCATGCGGAACGGTGCATAGACGACGCGTCAGCGCGCAAGGGCTCGCGGACGTGGCCGGCCTGACGCCGCGGGGACGGCGCGGCGTGGTCGGCTGGCTCGAGGAAGACACCCCGCAGTCGCCGAAGACGGAGCCGTTCGATCCGAAGAAGTGCCGACCCGAGCCGAACGTGCGCCCGGACACCTTCACCCACCACGCCGGCGACTTCCGCGGCGTCGTCTGGACGCAGCCCGGCGCCGTGCGGGGCAGCGCTGAGTGTCTCTGGCTTCTCGTCATCGACGAACACGACAATGCTTACGCCAAAGGCTGCCGTCGCGCGTTCGACGGCGTGCTCTACCCCGAGGATCCGACCGAGCTCACCGAGCGGCTCGAGGACGCTGACGATCACCTCTTCGCGGAGACCTTCGCGGCTGCCGCGGCGCAGCTGCTCACCCGCGGCATCGACGCGGTGGCGGAGATCGATGTCGGCGGGTACTTCGCCTCGATCGAGCTGGTGATCGGCAGGCCAAACATGTGGATCGTCGCGTTCCGCCGGACGAAGGACAGCAAGGACAAGCCGCGGCAGCCGCGCTGGCTCATCGACAGCGAGATCCGCACGGTCATCGAGCGGCTCTTCGACGGCCTCGACATGGACGAGCCGAGTGTCAGCTACAACACGCTCGAGTTCCCCATCTACGACGGGCGGCCGCGCAGCGCTCGCGAGTGGTTGACTGTTGTCGCCCGGGAGACGATCGGTGTCTGACCGCGGTTGGGGCCGCACCCGCGCTAGCGCGCGGGTGCAGCCGAACCGTGGACGGGCCCTCACCGGAGAGCGACCGCGGCAATTCCCGCGTCCTACCACACAGAGCGGACCTACCTTGGTCCGATACTGGTTCGATGATGAGGCGAGCCTGATGGACGACGCGCAGAGCCGCGCGCTGGCGTTCAATGTCGACAAGCGGATCGCGGAGGACGGGCGCTGCAAGATCGCGAAGCGCGCAGACAAGGTCGGGATCGGCTGACCGTGGCGCAGCGAGCGTGCGCTTCATGCGCGGGACGGCTGCATCTGCCGTTCCTGCGTTCCCGTCGGGTCTCGAATCTGCAGAATGATCGGCGGGGAGGTTCGCAAGAATGATCACTCGAACGGACGAGCTGGACGTGATCGAGACCACCGTGCAGAAGACCTATCGATGGATCCGTGAGCTCGATGAGGAGCTGCATGGTGTCGGCCGGAAGGAGGCCTACCAGGTTTTACGCGGGTTCCTGCATACGGTTCGCGATCGGTTGATCGTCGATGAAGCCGCACAGCTGGCGGCTCAGCTTCCGATGCTCATACGCGGCATCTACTACGAAGGCTGGGACCCCAGCGAGGCGCCGCAGAAAATGAAGGCCGATGAGTTCGTGGCGACCTTCTTCGAGCGGGCCGCGATGGACGTGGATCAGGACCCGCTCCCGGCCTTGCAGGCGGCGGCCCGTGTCATGAGGCGGCACGTCACTCCGGGCGAGACGAGTGACGTCTTCGGCAGCCTGCCGCACGACATTCGCGAGCTATTCACATGAGCGCGAGGTGGCCGCGAGTTACTGCGCGGAGAGATCCACCGGCTGCGCCTCGAGCGCCTCGCGGTTGCGGTTCTGATGCTTGTTCCCACGACCGCCTGGCTGCCACGACTTGCGGCGCTCTTCGCCGTTCGTGAGAGGCACGACGTCGCGCTTGTCCATCATGTTGCAGTAGCCGTCGAAGACGACGCCCTTGTCCATCACGAGCGATGGCGTCGTGAGGTCGGCCTTCACGCGCGCGTGACCGCGGAGCTCAACCGAGTCGCGAGCCTTGATCTTGCCGTTGACCTCGCCGTTGATCACGACGGAGCCGCAGGTGATGTCGGCCGAGACCTTGGCCGTTTCGCCGATGATTAGGAGATCGTCGGTCGAGATCTCGCCCGTGAAGGTCCCGTCGAAGCGGACCTGACCCTGAAAGCTCAGCTTTCCTTCGAAAACCAGCCCCGGGCCGAATGTCGCGTTGCCCGCTCCGTCGCCGCCGCTCTGGTACTCACGCATGTGTGGCTTCCCTCCTGCCGCCGGCGCCCGTGCCGGGGCCGCGTATCTCTGAACGCGAACGGTAGGGGGCCGCTACGGCTTGGGTAGGCGCAAAGCCGTAACGAATGCGGTCGCTCAGGTGCGGCTGGTGCGTGTCTCCACGAGAAGGACCTCGGCCCCTGTGGGACCGGCTTCGAGCTCGAGGCTCGGTTCGTTGACGATCTTGGCCGCCCCGCCTTCGTCGAGCTCCGGTCGGACCAGCGAGCCATGGACCACGAAGAGGTAGCCGCTGAAGCCCGAACGGAGCTTGTGACGGACTCCCTTGCTCGCGCCCAGCAGTCCGGCATAGACGGCGGCGTCCTGGTGCACGGTCACGGCGTCCGCGGCGTGCGGCGCGCCGTCTCCGGCAAAACCCTCCGCGGGGACGAGGACGGGCCTCAACACATTTCGCCGAGCATCCACAGGAAACTCGCGCTGCTCGATGCTCGGGTCGAGCCCGCGTCGCGAGGGCATGATCCACATCTGGATGAAGCGCATCGGCTCGGTCTTGGAGCCGTTCCGCTCCGAGTGCTGCATCCCCGAGCCGAGTGTCGCCCGCTGGACCGCCCCTGGGTGGAGGATGCCGCCGTTGCCACGCGAGTCGGCATGCTCGAACGTACCTTCGGCGACGTAGGTGATGCCCTCGATGTCCCGGTGCGGGTGCATCGGCCAGGCCGCTCCCGGCACGAGGCGATCGTCGTTGAAGACGCGGAGATCCCCGATCCCCATGTTGGCCTCGTCCCAGTACTGGTCGAAGCTGAAGTGCCAGTTGGCGCTGAACCAGCCACCCTCGGCATGGAACAACGACGCGCGCGGACGCAGGACGATGGTCACTGGCCGCTGAGGGCTCTCTCGATCTCTGCGGCTGCCCATTCGACCAACCGCTCCGCTCGTTTCACGGCATCCTCAACCTCCGCGACATTCGCGTTTCGCGCCTCGTACTCAACAAGGTTCTTCTTCTGCAAGAGTGAGCTGAACTGCCGCGCCCGAGTCTCAAACTCGCCAGCTCCGCGCCCCGCGATCCGCAGGAGTTCGGCCGCAGCCAGGTGATTGGGATCGGTAGAGCGGAGCCCCGCGAGCGCGACTGTAACCGCGTCCGCCGCGCTGATGGCGGCGTGGATTGCACAGAGCATCGCCGCATCGGGCCGCCCTGCCCCGGCGCCGGCTCGCGATTCGTCGACGAATTGGCGGGCCTTCCTTAGGTAAGCTAACGACTCCTGCGGCGCGACTCGCACAGACTTGACCATGTCAGCTCATTTCTTCGGCCGGCGGTGCGAATGCTTCTTCGTAAGCGGGACGCCTTTTTGGAGTACTTCCGTCCAGATTCGGGGCCCCTTCCCCTCGCGGATCGGTGAGGTGCGCACGATCACCTGGCCATCGTTGCCGTAGCGCTGGCGTAGTGCGGCAGAGATAGCGTCACTTGCGGACTCGATCTCGGGCGACGACGCGCCGGGCCAGACAAGCGCAACGTCGATGTCGCTTCGATCGTGCATCTCCGCAGTCGCCGCGCTCCCGAAGAGATACGCGCCTTCGGCACCGGCCGCATGGTGGGCGACCTGCTCTTGCAGAAAATGGACAAGATCGTCCCGCAGGGTCTCTTCCATTGTGAAAGCTCTGCGAAGCAAATCGGTCAGGACATGCGCCTGGTTCAGTTCGTAGGTGTCGGCACGACCTACGCGCTGGCGGCGCACCAGTCCTTGTTCAGAGAGAACCCCGAGGGCGCCGAGTTCTAGCGGATGGGTGACACCTGCACGGCGGCCAATCTCACGGGACGTAGCGGCGTAGCCACGCGGAAGATGAACGAGTGCGCGGAGAACTGCGACTCGGCTGGCGTTGCCTAAGATTTGATCGAGAGGTCGGACCAAACGCATATGGTGATCAATCCTACCATATGGTGAGCCTTCTAACCACGACTCCCAAGGAACCCGGCCGGAGAACGATGATCACCGCGCCGGTCGCGGCTTAGGCCGCGGCGGTCCCCGTGATGTGCGGCGCGAGCTTCTGGAGAAGCTGCTCTTTGGGGTGATAACCGACGACGCGATCCGCCTCGCGTCCGTTCTTGAAGAGAATCATGGTCGGGATCGAGCGAACGCCGAAGCGCCCTGCCGTGATCGGATTGGCGTCGACGTCCAGCTTGGCGATCTTGACCTTTTCGCCTTGCTCGTTCGCGATCTCTTCGAGCACCGGAGCGACCATCCGACAGGGGCCACACCAAGCCGCCCAGAAGTCGACGAGCACCGGAGTGTCAGATTTGATGACTTCGGTCTCGAAGTTCTGGTCGCTGACTACCTGTGGCTTGGACATGCTGCGCCTCCTGTTATATCCACCTAAACGCCAGTTGCTGGCCGGTTTGTTCCACCTCGGGAGAGAGGCCCAGGACAGGCTCAAGCAAGTCCAGCGCCACCCCCGGCTGTGTTGCCCATGATCGTAGCGGCCCCCACTTTACGAAGCGCCAGCCGCGCCGGCGGACGACGTCGGCGGTCCCCGCCGCGCGCCGCAGCTTGAACTCCGCCAGCGCCCGCCGCTCATCGGCGATCGCGAAGAAACGGAAGACGCGGTCCTCGTCCGGGACCGCCTCGCCAAGGGCGATGACGCTCCGGTGGAGGCGGGCTGTCCATTCGAGCTGCCACAAAAACACCATCCGGCCTTTGTCGTACCAGAGGCAGTCGACGTAATCGAGTGCGTCGGAATGGATCTGCGCCAGCCGTGAGATGTCGGCGTCCCGCTCCCCGTCGGTCATGAGATCGGCGAGGACCACGCCACGGTCGAGATGAATTTCGGGCAGCGCGCGGCGCTCGAGATCGCGTCCCACGTGTACCTTGAAACCGAGGCGATGTCCGGCGTCGACGAGCTGGATCGCGAGCAGCGTCTGATCGGCCTGCCGGCGCACCAGGGCGTCCTCGTCGCGCAGGCGCCACCGGCCGTCTTCGCTCTGGTGTCCGTACGCCGCGATGCAGCGCTCGACGAGCTCGCGGTCAGGCGTCTCGACGTCGCGAAAGAGACCGTACGCGCGGCGCAACACCGTGCGCGTCTCGACGTCGCGCGAGGCCGAGAGGAGTCCCCATACTCCCCACTCGAGGCGATCGTCGAGCGGTGAGGCGTCGATCGGCTCCGCGAGCGAATAGACGGTGGTGTCGTGCGCGTGCTCGGCGGCGGCGCCGTCCAGATCGATCTTCACGATGCCGGAGCGCGCCGCGTCGGCGAGCGCCGAACGGAAGTGATCGAGGAAGGTCTCGAGCTCGGAGACCCCGCCCGCTCGCGCGAGCGTCAGCGGCGCGAGGAGCTTGCGCGCAGCGAGCGACTCGAGCGATGCGACACCCGCGCGGTCGGTGGCGACGGGCTCGCCACGCGCGCGGATCACCTCGCGGACGCCCGCGCGGATCGCGTCCTCGATCGCGGACGAGTCGGCCGCGCCTTGATCCCGGAGGAGCGGGACGTCGCGATCGAAATCGCATATCGCCGCGGCGGCGGAGCCGTTCGCGGCGGCCGCGGTCAGTGCGTCCTGCTGGTAGGTGATCCCACGGAGCCGGTATCCGGCGCCCGCGCCGGCGAGCGCCACCGCGGCGATGCTCGCGAGGTCGGCGTGAGGGACGTACACGACGGCCGGCGCGTCCGGCCGCGACCCGCGGTGAGCGTCGATCAGGGCGGCGCGCATCGTCCGCAGGAGTCGCTCGCGCCCGACGACCCGGCCGTCGCCCGCGTCGGTAGGCTTGGCGCTACGCATCCCGAGCAGGGCGACCGCCGCGACGGCGCTCCACCCACCGAGCGTGTCCTCGACCGGCGCCTGACACAGGACGAGATCAGCATCGCCCGTATCGAGCGCCAGCGTGGCCGATCGCGGACGCGCCGGCGACGGGTGTTGCGCAAGCCATGCGACGAGCTCGCGCACCGTCCGGTCGAACTCGAGCCACACGTTCACTTCGCGCGATTGCGACGCGTGCGAACGGCGCGCGCGGCCCTTCTCGATCCGCAGCGGCGCGCCGCGGCCGGCCAGGGTGTTCAGGCGGCTGCCCGAGATCAGGATCTCGAGGACGCAGAGGACCAGCACGTCGCGGGCGGGCGACGGCGGCACCGCCGTCTCGACCGCTCGCAGCGTCGCCATGAGCGCGGTGAGATTGCGCGGCGTGTACAGCCCCGCGGTGGTCTCGCCCAGCGCCTGCGCGTTCGGATCGGCGCCGAAGCGCTCGACGAATTGCCAGTACGCCAGGCCGCGCTGCTCGAGCCGTTGGCTCGAGCGCTCGTCGTCTTCGGTCGTGGCCTCGATGAGAAGCGCGTGCCCCTCGCGGGCGCAGATCCCGCAGCGGAAGGCCTTCTTCGTCGGCGCGGGCGCGTCGCGTTCCCAGAAGAACGCCTCGACGATCACCGGACCGCGACACGTCGCGCAGGTCGATCCGTAAAGCTCGCGCATCGCGACGCGGTGTGGCATACCGACGAGGGCGCTCTCGCTGACGCGATCGAGCGCCGCAAGTATTTCGTCGCCGGCGGGTGCGAGCGCGATCGCGCGACGCGACCACTCACCGAGCGGGTCCCGCGACTTCGCGACCCCGCGCCGATCCGCGCGCTCGGCGGCGTCGGCCGCGGACCAGGCGTACGCGAGCGGGTCGAGGACGACGCCGCGGCGCGGCGCGTACGCGTTCGCGTACAGATCGGCGAGCGCCGACGGAAACGCGGAGCCGAAACGGTCGAGCGGACGGGGAAGAGGAAGGATCTCGAGCGGGACCATGGAGCGGACGCGCTCGGGTTGGCTCAAGGCAAGGTGAAGAGTACGGCCCTCCTCGAGTCCACGATGACGCCGACGACGCGGCCGTCGCGCGACATGGTGATGTCGTTGATGGTCCCGCCGGCGCCGAGCTCCTCTGCCGTGCCGTCGGCCGGGTTGAACGCCAGGACCTTGTCGGTGCCGTCGAGGACCACGGCGCGGCGTCCGACGACGAGGCGTCTCCCGTCCACGAGTGGGGCGGTCCACCGCACCGTGCCGTCGGAGCCGATCGCCAGGAGCGAGGTCTGGTCGAGCGCGTACAGGGTGCCGTCGGGAGCGAAAGCGACGTCGCGCACCGGCCCCGCGATGCGATCGTACCGCGCCTGCGAGCTCGCGACTCTGAAGCGGATCGTGCCCTGATCGGTGACGGCCGCCGCGAACGTCCCCGTCCGGTCGACCGCGAGCGCGGTCCCGACGCCCGCGAGGCGCACAACGGATTTGAGCTGCGAGTCACGGCCGGGTCGGAACACCTCGACGTCGAAGGCGCCACCGCTCGTCGTCCCGACGTAGACGTCCCCGGCGTCGCTCGCCGCGATGCGGGCGCCTGCGGACGGAGTGACGATCGGGAACGGATCGCCGAGCGGCTCGCCGTCGGCGGTGCGGCCGCCGATCAGCCCTGGGCCGCCCCCCGGAAGTCCGGTGGACCCAGTCGAGGCCGCCACGAAGACGCGGGTCGACGGCACGAAGAGCATCTGAGTCGCGGCGCCCGTGAAGCGCATTCCCGAGCCGATGTTCTCTCCGCTCGGCACGGCGAGGAACGTCACGACCTGGCCGCCGACCGCGAAAGTCTGGTGATCGCCGTCGACGGAGAACCCCAGGACGCTCATCCCGGCGTAGCTCTGCGGCAGCGCGGTGAGCGTGCCCTTGGGATTGAAGAGCGCTGCATACCCGTCGTCGCTGCCCGTGACGACCCATGAGCCGTCCGAACCGAGGCCGATCTTGCGTGTGGACCCGCGCACCTCGAGCACGCGGGATGGCTCGCGCCAAAGCTCGGCGTCGGGGAGCGGTCCACTCCGCGCGAACGCGTACGAGGCCGCGTCGGTGACGACGTTGATGACCCCCTGCTTGGTGAGGCCCGCGCTCGCCGTGTTGGCGACGGCGCGATCGGCGTACGGACCGATGCGGACGACGTAGGGCGCGGTCTGGCTATACGAGCCGTTCAGCGGTGACCCCATCCGCTGAAGCGCCTGCTTCGCCTCGGCTGCGCTCGAATAGGGGCCGGTCGTGATCGTCGACTGGGTGGACGACTTGCTCGACACGACAAAGGAGGTGCCGCGCGCGATCGTGGCTCCGAGGGCGTCGTCCTTCGGCAGCGTGCTCGAGAGATCGCGGAGGCGCTGCCACCCGGCGTTGACGTCGGTGATCACCCGCGCGAAAGCCGCCGGATCGCCGCCGTCGGCGTAGCTCTGGCCGTCGCGCGCCAGGTCGGATAGGCCGTCGGCGAGGGGGACGAGCTTCTCGCGGATCGGCCCGGTGCGATCGAGGGTCCCGGCGAGCACCGCGGCGTTGAAGGACGAGATCGATGCCGCGGTGCCGCGCATCACCGCGCCGTAGCGCGCCGCCGCGACGGTCCGGGTCTGCTCTCCAGCGAGGGCGCCCGCGAGACCGTAGTCGTACGCGGAGACCTGCAGCAGGATCGCGCCGGCGTCACGCGCCAGCTTCGGCCCGCCTTCGACGTCGTTCGATGGACCGGCCTTTGGCAGCGCCGAATCGGTGCAGGACGCCAGGACCGTGAGGGCGAGGAAGAACACGAGGATGCGGGGGGCCGGGGGGGCAGAGCCCCCTCGACGGCTTCTCACTCTTCGGCTTCGTCCTCCGAATCGTCGTCGTCCTCGGTGTCGACGGCGAGCGGCTCTTCGGTGACCTCGGCCTCCTCGAGCACTTCCTCGGCGGCGGGACTTTCCTCCTCGACCTCCTCGGCCTCTTCCTCGATCTCGTCGCCGCCGTCGCGGAAGAAGGTGCCGCGGACGTATGCCCGTTCCTTCGTCTCGGCGGAGCGGTGGTGGCCAGGGAAGGAGATGCGGCTCGCGTTCTCCGGGCTCGAGAACACCTCGCGGATGGCAACGCGCGCGTTCGCGGGGTCGTTGCTCACGATCGCGGCCACGTACTGGTTGCCGGTGCGGATGAGGTCGATGAGACGCCTGCCGACCTTCGGCTCGAGGAATCCGATGAGCTCGCCGTCGCGTGCATGGACCGCAAGAAGGCCTTCCTGCTCGCGCAGCTCGCACTCCGCCCCAGGGCTGTACTTCGCGAGGACGTGGGTCGGCGCGGGGTTGATGAGACGGAGGATGCCCGTCTTTCCCATGTCCTCGATGAAGAGCCGGGGCTGGGTCCGAGTGGTCGTCGTGAAGGCCTTGCTCTTGTGCTCCTGCAGCGTCGCCACTCGCGAGTTGCCGCGGAGCGCGATCGAGTTGTACGGCTCGATCTTCAAGACCTCGGCGAAGGCCGCTTTGGCTTCGTCGAGGCGGCCGAGCTCGATGAGCGCCCGGCCCAGCCGGTTGCGCGCTTCGAGGTCGTCAGGCGCGGTCTCGATCAGCTTTTGGTTGAGATCCGCGGCGCGTGGCCAGTCCGCCTCGAGGGCGGCCACGGTGGCCTGGTCGGCAAGTGCGCGCGCGCGAAGACCAGCATCGGTGATCTGTGCCACGGGGTGTTCCTCCAACGCGTGAGGGTACGCCCGGTCGGGCGCTCTGGGATATATGAATTGTACCGGTTACGCTTCCGGCGTCGTGCCGTACCTGTCGGAAATACAGCACCGCAGGGTCATCGAGCCGAACGGCAACGAGGTGGGCAAGCTCGCGGACATCGCGGTCGTGCCGCAGGGGCAGTTCCCGGCCGCGCAGTGGGCAATCATCTCGACGCCGTCGGGCGAGAAGGTCCTGCGCTGGGCCGATCTCGCGCAGGAGATCGGTCACTTTCGTCTTCGCAACCGCCTTGAGACGACGGCCGAAGCGCAGCTTCCGCCCGAGGCCCTGCGCCTCGCGCGCGACCTCCTCGACAAGCAGATCGTCGACACGCACGGCGCCAAGGTCGTCCGCGTGAACGATCTCCAGCTCTCCGAGGTCGACGGCCAGCTCCGCCTCGTAGGCGCCGACGTGGGCCTTCGCGGCCTCCTTCGCCGGGTCGGCGCCGAGTCCGTGGCCGAGCGCGTTGCCGGGCTCGCCGGACGCCGGCTGCCGCGCGGAATCATCCCGTGGCACCTCGTCGAGCCGCTCGAGTCCGCGAACAATGTCCCGGCCAAGACCGCGGCGGTCCGCCTCACCATCCCACACGCGAAGCTCGCGCTCCTTCACCCGGCGGACATCGCCGACATCGTCGAGGAGATGACGGCCGACGAGCGCATCGCGGTCTTCCAGCAGCTCGACCTGGAGACCGCCGCCGAAGCGCTGCAGGAGGTCGAGCCGGAGATGCAGGCGGCGATCGTCAGCGACCTTCCCGAGGAGCGCGCCGCGGACATCCTCGAGGAGATGGATCCCGACGAGGCAGCCGACCTTCTGCAGGACCTCTCGGAGGAGCGCCGCGAGGGGCTCGTCGAGCTCATGGAGAAGGACGAGGCGAAGGACGTCGAGGAGCTCCTCACCTACCCCGAGGACTCGGCCGGCGGGATCATGACGACGGACTTCGTCGCGCTCCCGAGAGAGCTCACGGCCGCAAAGGCCATCGACGAGCTTCGCGCGAAGAAGCCCGACCCCCAGCTCACCTATTACCTGTATGTCGTCGACGGCGGGGGAAAGCTCGAGGGTGTCCTGTCACTCCGGGACCTCGTCGTGGCGCCGCCGGAGACAAAAGTGAGCGAGATCATGGATCCGAACGTATTGAAGGTGGACGCGGAGACGCCGAAAGAAGAGGTGGCCGCGCTCATCGCCAAGTACGACCTGCTGGGGTTGCCCGTGGTCGACGCCCGCAAGAAGCTTCTCGGGACCGTCACCGTGGACGACGTGGTCGAGCTCATGCTCCCGCGCGGCTGGAAAAAGAGGTCGCTCCGGTCGATCGCTAGGTGATCAGGACCGCCGCCGCGGTCCGTCGCCGCACCCGAATTCGTCGCGCTTCGATCCTAGCGTTCCTCGCCGTGATGGGCCCCGGGATCATCACCGGTTTCGCCGGCAACGACGCCGGAGGCGTCACGACCTACACGGCCGTCGGAGCGCACTACGGCTTCCAGATGATGTGGCTCCTGCTCCTCTCCACGGCCGGACTGCTCGTGATCCAGGAGATGTGCGCACGGATGGGCGCGGTCACCGGAAAGGGCCTCTCCGACCTCATCCGCGAGCGCTTCGGAGTGCGGTGGACCATCGTCGCGATGCTCGCGCTGCTGGTCGCGAACGGCAGCAACATCGTCGCGGAGTACGCGGGCATCGCGGCGAGCCTCGAGCTCTTCCACGTGGAGCGCGTCGTGTCGGTCCCGATCGCCGCCGTCCTCATATGGGTGCTGGTCGTTTTTTTCAGCTACCGCATCGTCGAGCGGGCGCTCTTCGTCCTCGTCCTCGCGTACATCGCATACCCCATCAGCGCCTTCATCGTCGGGCCACCTTGGGGCGAGGTCGTCCGCGACACCGTGATTCCCACGCTTCCGCTGGAGCAGGCCGCGCTCATCGCGGCGCTCGCGCTCGTCGGCACGACGATCACGCCATACATGCAGTTCTACATACAGGCGTCCGTCGTCGATAAGGGCATCGACAAGGATCAGTACCGATTCGAGCGCGTCGACGTGCTCCTCGGCGCGATCCTTACCGGACTCAACGGTTTCTTCATCGTCGTCGTCGCGGGCGCGGTCCTGAATCCCGCCGGGGTCCACGTCGACTCGGCCGCCGACGCGGCCCGCGCGCTGCTACCGCTCGCGGGCCAGCAGGCGCAGCTCCTCTTCGGCGTCGGCCTCTTCGGCGCGTCGCTCCTCGCCGCGACGATCATGCCGCTCTCGACGAGCTACGCGATCTGCGAGGCGTTCGGCTGGGAGTCGGGGATCAGCAAGAACTTCCGCGAGGCGCCGGTGTTCATGGGCCTCTTCACGCTGCTCGTCGTCGTGGGAGCGCTCATCGTGCTGTCCCCGAGCGTGCCGCTCATCCCGGTCATCCTCGTCTCGCAGAACGTGAACGGGTTGCTCCTGCCGATCGTGCTCGTCTTCATTCTCATGCTCGCCGGCGACCGCCGAATCATGGGCGACCACGCGAACGGCCGCTTCTCGCAGTGGATCGGGATCGGGACCGCGGTCGGCGCCTCGGTGCTCTCGATCGCGCTCGTCGCGATCACGATCCTCGGCGCCGGCTAGGTGCAGGGAGCGGGCGGCGGGCCGCCGCCCCTCTTGCAGAACTGCATCACGCCCTTCCCGTTCAGGAGATCGGTGATCCCGCCGACCGAGTCATCGCCGCCGACGACGGCGAAGAGGCGCGATCCGTCCCGCGACCACCAGATGTCGACGACAGGGGCATCCCCGAGCTTGCGAGCGGATCCATCCTGACCACGAAGCCAGGCCGTCAAAGGCACGAACACATGGCTTTCCGGTCGCTCGATGGCGGCGTACTGCGCCGCATTCGGCCGCCATGCAGCCGCCGCGAGCTGAACGCCAGCCGCGGGCCGATAGAGGATGGTGCTGCGCTTCGTCGTGAGGTCGTAGAGATCCGCGCCGCTCGCCCCGCCGAACATGATCGGCGAGTTCCACAGAAAGAGCTCGCGCGGGGAACGAAACTCGCCTCCTGCAGCCATGCCCACGACGGTCGCGTCCGTCGCCACGACCTGAGGATCCCCGGCGGAGCGGTCGACGCGCCCCTCCTTGGACGAAGCGGAGATCAGGACCGCCTGTCGACCGCTGTCGCCGAGACCCAGACCGAGTGCGACGAGGCCGCCGTCCGCGGAGAAGGCATAGGGCAGCGGCGGCGATCCGTTGGAGTGAGGATCGTCGGCGAGGAGCCGCCTCATTGCGCCGTCTGGCGTGCCGACCCAGAGACCGGTGAGCGATGGGTCCTCGTCGTTGCGACCTATCGCCATGTGGCCGCCATCCGCCGAGATCAGGGCGCCTCTGATCTCGCTCCGAAGCAACAGCGTCGCCTCGCCGCTCTCCGGGCGAACCACGAAAAGGCTGTCGCTCGCGTCGGCAACGTCGAAGGTCAGGAGGACGACGCGGCCATCCGCAGAAGCGGAGACGGCGGCATACGTTTCCCTCTGCGCGCGTGGCACCGGAGCAATCCTTGCCGTGGCGACGGCAGTGGCGCGTCCCGCGTTCAGGTCAAGGACCACGAGACGAAACTCCGAGCCGCCACCGAGGACCAGGTAGCGGAACTCGGCCGGCACGATCGTCCGCGTCACCTGCATGGTGACAGCCCCCAGCGCACTCGACGTCGCTGACGGAGTCGGCGAGGGCGCGCTCGTTGGCGTGGCCGTGCCCGCGATGGCGGTCGGGGAGGGAGTCGGGCTCGACGTCGCCGTCGGAGTCGGCGTGGCGACGGCCGCGGAGTCCAGCGTCGCGCCACCAACGTACGCGACAGCCGCGACGACGATCGCGAGCGCCACCAGACCCACTGCCGCGCGGCGATTCCGCATGTCCCGAGACTAGGTCACGGTCGCAACACATCCCTCACCACACCCCCCAATCGACCTCGCACCATCCAGGGGTGACCAGATCTCAGCGCCTGACCGTTACGGCGCTCGCCGTGGCGGTGATCTCGACGGCGGCGGCTGTCGCAGTCCAAGAGAGGCGGCCTCTTGCGATCGCTTCACCGGCACCCGTGGCGACCGTTGCTCCGAACGGACCCCCGACCCCCGCAGCGACCTGCCGGGTTCTTCCGACGCCTCGGCGAGACGAGCCCCCGCACGCCCCGGTAAACGGGCAGCCGAGCCTCGGAGTGCCGACTCAGCGCGGAGTGATCCTTGTTGAGATCGCGCAGTGCCGCGACATCCAAGCGATCCTGTCGAAGTACGGCCTGCCTGGTCCCGCAACGCGGTATATCGACGTCCCCGAATCGGACGAGATGATCGCCAATGGAGCGACCCGGTGGTTCCGCGTACAGGTGGCGGCGGGTACCGAGTCCGCGATTGTCGTGGAGCTCTACAAATATCCCGAGGACATCGAATACGTCCAACTCATCCCCGAATTTACCGGCGGAGCTGCGGCCGGCTAGGTCGAACGGGGGAGGCTCTTCCCCCGCCCGGGTGTTCCCGCCGCCTTCGCGGCGCGCGAGTCTTCCGCCGAATGGCTATGGCGCTGGACGTCGCGATCCCGGTGGTCGATCCGTACGGCAGTGTCTTCCGACTTCTGCGGTCGGTGGAGCTGCCGTTCTCGCTCTTTCGCGTGGAGGACACCTCGGAGATCGCGGCCGATGCGCCTTTCGCCATCCTGAGCTCGTACGGCAAAGCGGACGCGGCGGCGGTGGAGGAGCTTGCCGGCCGCGTCCCGACCGTCGTCTACGCCGTGCAGGTGCGCGCGAACGAGCCCGCGCCGCTCATGCGGGCC
>Ga0207646_10000838_pt1 | contig 39998 bp, 40 predicted proteins | sample KBSK5502metaG_FD_184343 | JGI IMG/M metagenome (GOLD analysis project Ga0207646, IMG submission 184343) | Corn, switchgrass and miscanthus rhizosphere microbial communities from Kellogg Biological Station, Michigan, USA - KBS K5-50-2 metaG... | ecosystem: Host-associated > Plants > Roots >... | reverse complement strand
CCGTCCTGTAGCCTCAGTCGGCACGGGGGTGCATGGGCTCAGGTGGGCTCCACGGTCTTCAAAACCGCTGGTCGGCATCCTTGGCGATGTCGACGGACGGATCGTTCCCGTCGCGCCCCCGCCATTTTCGAATTAGGCCAGCGGTGTTAGAGACCGCCGTGGTCACTCAGGGCAGTCGGCTTGTCGAGCGAACGGCCGTTCAGACGGCATAACTGACGGCACCATCCGCGACGTGTTGACTAGTTGCGTTCAGTTGGGTGAGCGGGAGACCGGACTCGAACCCGCTGGGGAACCAAGGGAAAGTTCTATTCGGCATCGCTGTTCTGCAAACGGCCTGGCCACCAGGGGCTTCCTAGGAACGTCTCATTCCAGCACGCGACGGAGGCATTTCGCGGACCTTTTAGGCGGCCTAAAGTGCGGAACCTGGCCTAAGCCGTGACGATCTCGTCCCATTCGAAGAAGAGCCCTCCAGCGCTCGCCAAGCTTCTCCCATCCTCGCTCAGCTTTACCGCGTAGTGGAACGTGCCCGCGTCCACGGCGGTTCCATACAAGTAGAAACCCGATGACCCGCCGGCATCAGCAAATTGGCACTCGATTAGCTTGTGGGCCGCATCAGGCTGACACTCAGGCTTATAGCGAGGATCTTGGACGTACATCTGCGCGTCAGGGTGGCGATCGAACCAGTTGTCTTTGCTGACAAACTCGATCCGTACGACGCGTTGTGTAAACGTGAACGACAGGCGCACGTCGGACCGGCCCCCCACATGCGTCCGATACGTCGCAAAGCCGTCAACCGAACCCAGATTGATACGTGGAATTGAGATGTAACTCTTGGGGGTGAGGTCTGTCACCGTCTGAACGGTTCGGGCCACACCGCATGCGCTGATAAACAGCGCCAGAACCAGCACGATCGCCCGTCTCATGAGTCAACCTGGATGGTGAGCGTGAACTCGCGATCCAGCTTTGGACAAACTTCCGCAGGTCGACAGTTGGCGGGCGAGGCAATGAATCCCATCTGAGCCGTACCGATGTCCTTGAGGAGATAGCCTCCACGGTCCGGCAGGATCCACCCATTCTGGTTGCGGAAGTACCGGGTTTGCGGATCGATTAATCCACCTTGTCCCAGAGAGCCAATGTCTACTAGCTGCTGATCAGGAATGGTGCCAATGCGCAGCGTGTCTGACGCAGACCATCGCCAAGGCTCGTATCCGGGCTCCGGTGCCAGCGAGACCTCGAACGTCTCCCCTTTCCGCAAGTGAATGGTCGCGCCGCCGTCGCGCTCCGACGCGTAATACTCGAATCGGGTCTTCGAACCGGAGACGATGAATTTGACCTCCGCACGAGTCGAACTTGGGCAGACATGAGCATCGACGCAGTACAGCCCACCTAAGAAAACCAGACTCGCTGGGCCAGGCCGCACCGCGTGAAATACGCTGAGACCCGGGCCTGGGCTGCTCAACGGCCCTCCGGGCTGAAGCATCGAGGGTGACGTGCTCGAAACCGAGACGCCATCGTAGCCGAAGATGACCTGTTCGCCCACACGTAAGACGTAGGTGCCACTGCTGAGGCCGCTCAAGGCGAGGTCATACGAGCGATTCGGCGTAACGACAACAGCGTAAGAGAGAGGGTATTCGAATTGATTGACGCCAGACTTGACGCTGGTCTGAACGAGGCCTACTCCGACCGCAGCGGCGCGAAATGTTGCAGAGGTTGAATCTTGCGACACGAGCGCTAGGGTGCCGTTTTGTGACTTCCATGAAGAGTCTCCATGTGGGCCGACTCGCAATGTGTCGCCGGGCCGGAGCTGGTAGGTGAAGTTGGGCACTGCAGCCACCACTTCCACTGGAGCCGGCGCGGAGTTCGAAAGGACCGCCGTCAGGCCTATCGCCGCCACGACGGCAATGGCCACAACGCCGACAAGACTCGGCCGAAGCTTCACTGTGAGAATGGACGCGCGCCCGTGCGGTTGCTTGCCGCGGCAAGCGATCGAGCATCCGGCGACGCATGCTTGTAACAGCGAGGTAACGGCGAAGTTCGCACTCCGATGTACAACCAGACGATCGCCCTATCGCTGAGGTCCGCGCCGCGTCCTGACTGGGCCTCCACTTCAGGGGTTGCTCCGGTGGATTGGTTCGACAAACTGGAAGATGGGACTCGAACCCGCAGAGGTCACAGTCTGTGCGAATCGGTTCCTGGCTCAGGTTGCCTAGACACATAGGAATAGACGGACACCGGCGACAAGTGGACGGATAACGTCGCTTAGCATTCGGCGTGAGGGTCGATGGCCAAAGACTTGCCCGACGACATATCCGAACTCCTGGCCAAATTGCCACCCATTGGGACGACCTCGCGTCTGGCGTCCATGCCTATGCACGTGCTCACGCGAGGCGGCACCATGTTGAGACTCGCCAAACTGGGGCTAGAGGACATGTCGGCAGGGACCCAAGACCGAGCCATCCTTGGTCTCTTCAGCGTCGCGGTGTTCGGACGGGCAGTGACATCTGCGCTGCAAAACCTTCGGACCTTCGACAGGAAAGCTTTCGATGACTGGTATGCGCCCTGGCTAAGTGAGATGAACGACGATCCACTATGCCGGTACTTCTACAAGCTCCGTAGCGATGTTCTCAAGGGCATTAGCCCGATGATCGGATACGGCTTGGCCTCCTTCGGTCCAGGCACGCCGGCCATTGGAACGTTGAACGTTATTAACCGACCTAGCCCCACCGTCCATCGGGGCCGGCCGATCAAAAACGCTGACTTGCGGGACGTATGCGAACTTTACGTCACCTACCTGGAGGAAATGGTTACCTCGGCAGCCGGCGTCATAAACGCGGTCCAGGACGGGTGGAAGTTTCCAGGATTGGTGTAGCCAGATTCGGTTCGTCGGCTGGGGACTGATCGGGCTAGGTGCGGTATTTCTCGCCCTACTCGTGACAACCGGAGTGACACCTTCCGCGGAGCGCTGCACGAGCCATCGAAGTGTTCTGCGCCGCGCAGTGCGGAGCTGTAGTTACCTGAACATCGACTGCATGTGGGTGGCGACTTCGGCATGCAAGGCGGGAGCCACATGGCTATAGGTGTCGAGCGTCAGGGAAATTGTGCTGTGGCCGAGGAGCTCCTGGACAACTTTCGGATGAACGCCGCGATAGAGCAGATGGGTGGCAGCAGTGTGCCGGAGGTCGTGGATCCGGATTCGAGGGAGTGCGCCCTGATCGAGGGCCCGGTGAAACCACTTCGTCGTCCAGGTTCCGTCGAGCGGTCTTCCGACAGGCGACGCAAAGACGAGGCCGGTGTCAGTCCACTCCGGTCCAGCGGCGAGCTGGTCTTCGACCTGGCGCCGGCGGTGCTCCATCAATGCAGTGACCGTACCCGCCACCAGATACACGGTGCGCCGACTCCGAGCGGTCTTAGGCTCCACGAAGACATACCCGACGCCAGGTTGCCGCTGCAGCGCGCGGTTCACGACCAGCCGGCCGCCGGCGAAGTCTATATCGCTCCAGAGCAGTCCGAGGCCCTCACCGAGGCGGAGCCCGGTGGTCGCCAACAGGACCCGGAGCGCGTGCAAGCGATGGCCCTGGCTGGCCTGAAAGAGCCGTCCGACTTCTTCCCCGGTGAGCGTGTGCATCTCCCGCCGTATCGGACGCGGGACGGTCACCGCCTCGGTCGGATTCCGAAGCATCAGGCCCCACAGCACGGCTTGACGGAGTGCCCGGTGCAAGACGGTGTGGGTCTGTTCCACGCTGCGTCGTGAGAGGCCTTTCGTCAGCAAGGCGGCGTAAGCGGCCTGAAGCTCTTGGGGTGTCAGTGCCGCCAGTCGCAGGTGACCGACCAGCGGGAACAGGCGGCGCATGCACAACGAGTAGGCGCGGTGGGTGGTCCACCGAACACTGGGCCGGACGCTATCCTCCAGCCATCGGCTCAGATACTCCTCGACCCGCTGACTGGAACCCGAGAGAACAATTCCCTGTTCGAGTGCTCGGCGGGCCGCCGTCAGCTTGAGCCGAACGTCTCGGTGGGACCGACCGACATAGCGCTGACGGCGGCCGCCGACGCCGAAGGCGGCCTCCCAGCGGCCGTCCGCGCGCCGGTAGACGGTCCCTTCGCCGCGGCCTCGTCTCGCCATCACTCCCTCCCTCCTCAGGGCCACCGATACGTTCTCGACTCGAGGCGGTCGCACATCGTAACTCTCTCCGCCGGGATTGCAAGTCCCTTGTTCCTGCCGGCTGCTATGTCGATCGGGAAGCTCCTCGGCTCTCGGGCCGACGTGCCGGTGTGTGGCCTCACGTGCCGAGACTCCGGCGTCGGTGGCCCACACCCGGCCATGGCTCAGAGTCCGCCCTTGTGTGGGCACACGTCCCCGACGTCAACGTGAACCGTCGGGCCAGCGCCCTGGCTCGAAGATGGCGTGGCATTGTCCGGACCGGTGATCACGCTCGCTGGCCGATTGCTGATCAGAAAATTGGATGAGCACTTGCGATAAAAAGCCACGTTGAACCCACGTTCAAAAAGGGCGTCGCCTCTCAGGACGACGCCCAAGACGACGCCTGGCGCGACGCCCGTCGAGGGCCCAACATCGGCTCTCGGAGAACACCTCGCGTGAGCGAGCTAGGGCCGGCACCAGGGACGCCACCCCGATCCTCCACGCCCATGAAGAGGGGACCGGCATCCGCACTTCGGCCGCTCGCGTGTTGGGTGTGCTCGGCGATCCAGTCTTCGAGCGCCGCGCGCGGCACCCGGACTGATCGTCCAATCCGGATCACCGGCAGCTCCCCGACGGCCAGCATCGCAAACACCTTGGACCGCCCCAACCCGAGCAATTTGGCGACGTCCCCGGCTTTCAGCAGCAACGGTTCCATGGCGTGTTTTCCTCCTTGAGTCGTGCCGGATTGCTTGTCGATCGGTGTTTGCGTTTACGGGTCTTAGGGGGAGAGCACTTGCGAGACGACTTCACGTTCACCGTCCGCTTTGTAAAGCGATCGCTTCTCAGGACGATCGACCAAGTGATCGCGTCCACGCCCCTCATGTGCTCGCCGGGTTGCCGCGTCTCCCACGTGACCTTCCCATCTGTAAAGGGCCGCTTTTGGCGGCGATTTCGGCGGACGAGTTTCGACCGCGCCTAATCTGCTTCTGGTCTCCCAACGCTTCATCTCTCCCAGAGTCGATTCACCCAGCCTACTTTTAGACAAACGCGTGCCACGCGTGTTGCCTCCTATCCATCAAAAGGCCGGTCCTCAGCCCGTTTTCGGACATCGGCACGAAAAGGACGCTCAGACGCGTCAGCGGACGGTCGCGGGCGGGTCAGGCCGAACCCGCGAATACGCGTGGCGTCGGCTCAGGTGACGGAGACAACGGTCAGGGGACGGCTGGCCCGCCTCCGGGCGAGGCTAATTTTCGCGAGATTCTCGGAATCATCCCCGCGCCCTTGGTTGACGAATTGGGCGCGGCCCCGGCCTTTCACTAAGCTGCTTGTCGGCATGACGGTTCTCTATTCCTTCTTCTCGTCCGAAGGCGTCGTGTTCGCCGCCGACCGCATGCTTACCAAGCGCCTCCCTAGCGGCAAGACCGCGTTTCATAGCCTGGCGGAATCGAAGCTATTCAAAGTACCCAATGTCAGTTACGGCAAGGGCAACGGTCTGCTCGGATACTTTGGCTGCGCTGAAGTGGGCGGGCAGAGCATGGCGAGGTGGCTCAGCGGATTTTGTCGTAAGTGGGCGGGCGGCACACCAGCCCACTTCGGTGCTGAGCTTGCAAGGGCCGTCACCGGCGAACAGACGCCGCTGCAACGGAGGGAAATCTTGGGCTTTCATCTAGCCGCATTTGAGCGCGTTGGTGGCTACACCGTACCCGGGTTCTGGTTCATCCGCAACGGAGAGATCAACGCAGCCGGCCGCTACGCGAGGCTGCCCGGTGGCTTCCGCGTCGATGAACAGCTGAGGCAACGCGACCTGTCAGCAGTGCAGCCGTCCGCCCTACGGGACCGACTGCGACGAATCCAGCGAGTTCACGGAATGCCCTACTGGTATCGCAATGGAGATTTAGAGGCCTTCGTTCATGTAGCCGACGCTCTGAAGGATGCGGTCTACAGGGTGAAGCAGACCAGAGGTTACCGCGTGCCCGCGACGGTAGAGGCCTGGGAACAACTGGCAAAGGTGCTCGTGCTTGCCAGCTGCAGCATCGCCAAGGCCACCTACGCTGCCGGAACTCCGACAATCGGCGGTCGACCGACGACCGAATTTCTGCGATGGGCCTAGTGGCCGCTTAGACCTTCGACCCGATCGGTGACCATCCGTTCTCTGAGCGCGCTCTGCGACCCCGTTTCTTTCTCAGGAGGTCAGGCGTCGCAGATTAGGTCGCACAGGGCATGCTAGCGTGAGCGGGTGCGCCGGCCGGGCGCGCCATGGACAGGGGCCGTGCGGAGGGTCAGTTGGGGGTGATCTCGGGAGGTCTAGGTTGTACCGACTCGGTTTCACCCAGCGTTGCCGGTAAGAAAGGCGGATAGCTGCCTTTGCCACTTTTCCCCGCTTTGGGATGTTTTGGGTGCGGCTTCTGAGGTTTGGGTGCTTTGTGAGGCTTGCGAGGTTTGGGCACAGGCCAATCCTAAAGCGATGCCTTTGGCATGCGCGGGTACTGACGGTATCAGCTTCCCTGCCCAGTCATCCTAATTGGGCCGGATCAGCCAAATGGGCCTGAGCACCAGCCCAGTGACGGCTTAACTGACGGCATAGCCGTCGGCCATCAATGGACGACAGCGGACGTCTGCGCCTGATGTGTCCTCAAGGCGAATTCACAGCGGACCGACGTGGCGGCCAGTGGACACAGTGGACGTTGCGGTGACTACCTTCAAAACCGCTGGTCGGCATCCTTGGCGACGTCGACGGACGGATCGTTCCCGTCGCGCCCCCGCCAGTTTTGAATTTGGCCAGCGCCGCCGAACCTGGAGGCTGTTACTGACCGGAGTCTGTGGCTCGGCGGGCAGCCGCTCTGACGGCGTAACTGACGGCATAAGGACAAGTCGCTGGGGCGGCCACCAGGGTCGGGCGCTGAATAGTGTTCACTGAACCTGTGGCTACTCTTCGTTGCGAGCTAACTCGCTGGCTGGCCGATGAGCCGCAGCCTGGATTGGTCGAAGCTCGCATGACTGATGCTTCGGGCCGCACTTGGGTGTTCGTGGACAAGCCCCCCATTTTCAGTAACCAGGTAGTTTCGGCAGCCACTGCATTTCCCGCTGCTGCGGGCATCCGCTGCGAGATCGCGGAACGCTACCAGAGAGACGAAGGACAGGCAGTCGTCGAAGTTACTACCGTCGACGTCGATTCGGTTGATGGGGAAACCGAATTAAGGTGTAGTCGCGAAACCTGTTTCGTCGTGCCGTGTTCACGTGGCGATGCAGCCAGGTAACAGATGCTTCCTATCGACCAGGTAGCGATCGCGGCAGCCCGAACGATGGGAGCACGCTGTTCTCGAAGCGGGTCATGGCGCTGATCCGGCTCCCGGAGAGGGTCAGGACGTAAAGGCCGACCCCGTGGCTGATGCCGGTAGGGGCGCGCAGGTATACGCCGAAAGCCGGCTGGCCGTTTGCGCGCGTCGGCACGAGGTCGAACCTTCGGCCCGCGTCGAAGAGGCTGGCGCAGAAGCGGGCGACGACGTCTCGGCCCTCGTACTCGAACGGTATCGGTGGCATCGCGATGAAGACGTCGTCGGTTAGGAGGGCCACCAGCGCGTCAAGATCGGCGGATTCCCATGCGAGTACGAACTTATCTACGATCGCATCCTCTGCGGGCGAGTTGGACGCGGGAGGCGGCTCGCGGTCTCCGGTTGCTGAAAAGCGGTTCTGCAGGGTGGCACGGGCCCGTTTGAGGGCACTGTTGACCGAATCGACACTCGAGTCGAGCATGTCGGCGACCTCGTCCGCGTGGAATCCGAGGACGTCGCGCAAGATCAGGACAGCGAGCTGGCGAGGCGGTAGGACCTGAAGGGCGGTCACGAACGCCAGAGAGATGGATTCGATCTGCTCGTAGCGGGCCTCGGGGCCGAGTGGGGCGTCGATCGCACCCTCGAGGAGGACGTCGGGATACGGCTCGAGCCATACGACTTCGCCGAGTCGGGTTGGCTCGGGTGGTTCAACATTGGGCACCTTCCACTCCTGGGCTGGGCGTCGGTTGGCTGAGCGGCGCACGTTGAGACAGCGGTTAGTGGCGATTCGGTAGAGCCAGGTGCCGAGCGAGGCGCGTCCCTCGAACCCTGCGAGGCCTCGCCAAGCGGTCAGCAGCGTGTCCTGAAGCGCGTCCTCGGCATCTTGGAGGGACCCGAGCATCCGATAACAGTGCACCTGTAGCTCCCGGCGGTGCGGCTCGGTCAACTCTCGAAACGCATCGCCGTCCCCGGCCCGCGCCCGTGACAATAGGTCAGCTCGTTCTACCCTGGCTTCACCTTCCAGCTCGTACCTTGCCACACCTTATAGACACCGACCGAGGGGCGAACTGGGCGCTTGGTCGGCGCCCATTTTCCTCATGTGGCGGTGTCTACAACGGTGGTGGCTGACAAGAACCAACGAGAGGAGACCTGAAATGGGAAAGATCGTCATGAGCGACAATGTCTCGCTCGACGGAATCGTCCAGGACCCGGCCGGCGACGAGGGCTTCAGGGTCGGCGGATGGGTCGGCGTAATCGCGGGCCGCCCAGAGCTGGCCAAGTTCACGCTCGATGAGGCCCTGGGCACCGAGGTTCTGCTGCTGGGTCGGCGGACCTATGAGTGGCTCGCCGCGCGGTGGCCATCCCGGACTGGCGAGTTGGCGGACAGGTTGAACAGCCTGCCCAAGTACGTCGTGTCGTCCACCCTCTCAGAAGAGGCCGCGACTTGGGGACCGACCACGCTGCTGCGCGGCGAGGTGGTGAACGAGGTCTCGAAGCTGAAGCGGGAGTTGCACGGCGAAATCCAAGTCCCAGCCAGCTTCCAGCTGACGCGTACCCTCGTAGAGCACGACCTTGTCGACGAGCTGCGGCTGAAGATCTTCCCGGTCGTGCTCGGGGCCGGCGCGCGCCTCTTCGGTGAGACCAGCGACAAGAAGTCGCTGCATCTCCTCCACACCCAGACACTGGGCGACGGCGTCGCCTACGTCTCATACCAGGTCGTCCGAGACGACGCCTAAAAGAAAGCTCAAATAACTTCCGGGGGAGGCAAGCTCAAGTAGGGCTCGGCCATCGACCGCGCCGGCGGGTCAAGGGCATACATCGGGCTTTCCCCTTTCCTTATCGTCTCGCGATGGCCATCCTGGCGATGTTGGCCGTTATGGCGCCCGCTCAGTAGGTGGGTCGGTCGCCGTGTGTCCGCTTTTCCGTTGCTCCTCCGTACGCCGTTCGATCAACTCACGATATTTGTCGGCATACTGCCGTTTCTGCTCATCCGTCATGGCGTTGTAATTCCGGATCGCCTGATCCATCAGGTCGACGCGAGTTGCGTGCGAGATCCGGCCGGTGTGAGCCAGGGCCGCGTTCAGCCCCTCGTGATAGAAGGCGAGGAACTCCCGCTCGTGACGGTGCCCTTCGCCGCCCTTGCCCTCCCGATGCTGCTGAATGTGCTCCAGCTCGTGACCAACCTGAACCACGCGCCGGGCGAAATAGGCGTCGGTCGTGTTCATGACGAAGTAGTGGCCGACCGCGATCGATCCGGTCGACTTGTCTCCGCTGCCGTGCGACGTGGTCAACAGGCCAGGCTCCGGCGCGGAATAACTGACTCCGCTGACCATCCCCTTCTTGTCCGAGTAGTACGTGTTGATGATGGCCAAGACCGCATTTACCGCCCGCTCATCGATTCCTGGTGTGGTCGCTTGTGCCGCTGTGATGATCGCCCGCGCCCGATCATCGAGGTCCGTGGTGTTCACTGGCGTGGCCAGCGCATGACCGCCATCCCGCTGCACTGAGATCATCTCCGTGACCGCAGCATTGCCAGCGCTGTGCTGCAACTCGAGTAAGGCTCGAGCGACGCCCGACGTCGGCTCTCGGGATTTCTCGCGAGAGACTCTTTGACCGTTGCGTCGAATCTGCTGGCGGTCGAGGTGAGTATTTCTCTCCACCACCTATATCTTGGCCGGGCCCTGGGGGTCTGCGTTGAACCCTCGGCCAAGCTTTCGGGCAGGGATTGCCTAGTGAATCGCCAGCCGTGCAAAACTTAGCGACGTCACGGCGAGCAAACCAAGGGAGGGACCCGGGTGCAGACACGAACCCGCAGCTACCTCGACTACACACGACGCGACGACCTGCTGAGCGGTGGGGTCAAGCTGATTCCAATCGAGACGCCGAAGGGCAGCTTCCACGTCTGGACCAAGCGCATCGGCAACAATCCGACCCAGAGGCTCCTGCTGCTTCACGGCGGACCGGGCGGAACGCACGAGTACTTCGAAGCCTTCGACAGCTACCTGCCGAACGCGGGCATCGAGTATTACTACTACGACCAGCTCGGCTCGGCCTATAGCGACCAGCCCGACGACACGGATCTCTGGGAACTGCCCCGGTTCGTCGAAGAAGTGGAGCAGGTTCGCCGAGCCCTAGGCCTCGATCGGGACAACTTTTACCTGCTGGGGCACTCCTGGGGCGGCATCCTCGCGATCGAGTACGCCCTCAAGTACCAGCAGCACCTCAAGGGGCTGATCATCTCGAACATGATGGCGAGCTGCCCTGCGTACAACGCCTATGCAAAGGAAGTGCTGACGCCGGCAATGGACCAGGAAGCACTCGCCGAAGTCAAGCGGCTGGAAGCCGAGAACGACACGAACAATCCGCGCTACATGGAAATTCTGATCCCGATGCACTACGAGGTACACGCCCTGCGGATGCCGGCTGCTCAGTGGCCAGATCCGGTGAACCGCCTGTTCAAGCATCTGAACCAGACGATCTACACGCTGATGCAGGGACCAAGTGAGTTGGGCCTAAGCGGCCGCCTTCTCGAATGGGATCGAACGGCGGAGCTCAAGGAGATTGAGGTGCCGACGCTCACCATCGGCTCGACCTACGACACCATGGACCCGAAACACATGGAGTGGATGGCGGGTCAGGTGCGGCGCGGGCGTTTCTTGTTGTGCCCCAACGGCAGCCACCTCGCGATGTACGACGACCAGGAAACCTACGTCGAGGGTCTGATCCGATTCATCGACGAGACGGACGTCGGCAGCTGACCGTCGCGCCAACGGCGATCCCTGCCAATTCGGTCGGACCCGGGTCTCGATCCCTCTTGGCAAGACTCCCCAGCATTACCGTCCTCGCTGCTGACTAGCTGCCAGCCTCGAGGGAATGACGCCAGTCGGGACTTTCCGCCACGGTACTGGGAATTTCCGGTCCGGATGGGATGCAATCTCCCTTGACGGCATTCCCAGAAACGGTAACGTCTCTGTCGTTGCTGATAGCGCGCCTGTCTTAGGCGCTCTCACGGAAGAGGAGGATCGTATGTCGTGGTTTCGGCGTTCACTCATGCTTGGCGGTGGTCTTGGGGTCATCACAAGCGCAGTCGTTTCGGGTGGGACTTCAGCGGTTGCGAGTCCAGGCTGGACCGTGAGTCCCGTCATCACTGGTCTCCAGGAACCGCGTGGAGTTGCGTTTGATGGCCTCGGCGGCATGTATGTTGCCGAGACAGGTCTGCCCGCAAGTGGACCGTTCGGCGTGACCAATACCGGCGCCGTCGACAAGTACGTCAGCGATGGGAGCGCCTGGCAGCGCAGCTGGTCGACCGGGTTCCTGTCGATCTTCGACCGTTCTCATGGCGAGGCCGAAGCGCTGGGTCCAGAGGGGCTGAGCGCCGTCGGAAGCGGTTGCACCCGTTCCAGCATGGGGGATCGAAATGGTTGCCAGGTGTTGATGATCATGGGCGCGTCCCAACAGGGCGTGGTGGCAGGCGGCGGACCAGCGCTACCCGAGATCGGCCACCTGTACCGACTTGACAGCACGACTGGCGCGAAAACCGACCGGGGCGATATCGGCGACCAGGAATACACCTGGGCCGGCCAGCACGCAAACCTATGGCAAGAATTCCCAGACGCCAACCCATACGGTGTGCTGGTGACGGGGGGTGGTGTCGCCGCATCACATACGTTCGTTATCGATGCGGGTGCCAACACCGTTAGCGAAGTTGACAAAGACGGCACCATTCACGTCATCGCGTACATTCCAAACGAGACGCCCACCCCCGGCCTGCCGACGCGTGACGCCACGCCGACCTGCGCGGCCGAGGGGCCAGACGGTGCGCTTTACATTGGGACCCTGGATCTGCTTCGCAACTTCGCTCCGGGCCAGGGCCAATCGCATGTCTACCGAGTCGATCCCAACGCGCACGAGAACTACCTGACGGCCGCACACCTTTGGGCAAGCGGCCTCACGACCTTGACCGCGTGCACGTTCGACAACGGCGGGAACTTCTGGGCGACCGAGATGTTCAAGTTCGGGTCCGCAGGTCCGCCCGGCGATGTCGTGAGAATTCCGTTCAGCGATCCATCGCAAATCGAGCACGTCGGGGGAGGGCATCTTCCCTTCCCGGGTGGGATTGCACAGGGCCCCGACGGTGGGATGTATGTCACCGTATTCTCCACGGGGACAAGCGTTGCTAACGGGGCGGTCGTCCGACTTTCGCAACAGTGAGCTGATCGCTTAGAGGAGGGCGCGTCAACAGGAGGCTCAGCCCGTGGGGCTGGGCCTCCCACCCGTCGGATCGTTCCCGTCGCCTACGGTCAGGAATTATTCTGGAGCATATGCGCAAGACCTTCAGAGCTTCCTAGAGGCGATATTGATGGCCGGATCCTCCCCTCAGCAGTATTTGAGAGCTGACACTGATCTTCAGTCGTTGGTCAAGACTCGACTCTGGACCGCCAAGAGCGGTTTCCCGCCGTCGCACCCACTAGGGGACAGGGTCTCCGGGCTCGGTAATGGCCTCTATGTGCTGGTCAACCCGGTCCGCGGCGCGGGTGATCAGGCCTATGCTGTCGGGTGGGCCCAGAGCGATTATTGGGCTCGGAGGGCATTCGACGGTGCCCAATTCCGAGACGACTTGACTCCCCCGCCTCCGCACTGGAGGCTATCGCCGTCGCTTGCATTTCTCGGACGTCCGAGCAATCTCTCTTACAAGACCATCAAGGAATATGAGAAGGCTCGGACCGGAGCGAACAACCTGCTTCTTGTTACGGCGCACTACCGGATCACGATCGACGGCGCCTTCCTGTACTGCAGTGTGAACGGCAGCGACGGCATCACGTACATGTACGCATCCAATCGTCCGAAGGCTCGAGACGAGCCAGTGGCGATCGAGTTTCGGCTGCCGGAGGGCGAGCAGTCGCCCCCAATAGGCCCCTCCCAATGAGCCGTGATGATGGAGCATGGGACGGATCGCGAGCACCCATTTTTGACAGCCACCGTGATACGGACGCCGGTGGACAATGGTGGACAGGCGAACACAATCCAGCTCGTCGGCCTCGGCGTCTCGAATAAAGAGCAACACGGAATGGGCGCCGGCGGACGCTCTGAACTGAAAGTTCATCGAACTTCAAGACCGCTGGTCGGCATCCTTGGCGATGTCGACGGACGGATCGTTCCCGTCGCGCCCCCGCCAGTTCGAATTCGGCCAGCGGTCTGCAAGACCGTTGGCACTACTCTGCGGGACAGCCAGCCCAGCGAATGGGGACTCATCTTGCAGGTGATGGGCGTGGAAGTCGCCGAGGCTGCGATCCCGCCTAAGTGACACGCGGGTTGATTCGATCAATCGCCTACCGGCGGCGTGACGAGCCGGGGTTACCGGTAGCTCAGTCGCGCCCCATCCAGGTGGCCACGTCGGCCTCGTTGCCCTCCGGGTCTGCCAGGGTCCACCACGCTGGTGCGTGCCGGTCGCTGACCAGGTGGCCACCGGCGGCGATCGCCGCCGCGACGCGCGCCTCGGCCTGGTCGTGCGGAACGGAGACATCCACGTGGACGCGATTGCGTTGCGGGCGAGGCGCGTCCATCTGCTGAAACCAGAATGACGGCCCGCGCCCGTTGGGGTCGACCAGGTCCTCGTCACCCACCTGCCGGTAGCCGAGCACGGCCCGCCAGAACGGCATTACCCTGGGACGGTCGAGCGCGTCGATCGTGACCTGAACCGTCTCCACGGCGGCGGGATCGGCGGGGATGTTCAGTTGTCGCGCCGCCAGAGAGATCCGCCGGGCCAGGTCAACGTCGCGCTCACTCAGCCCATCGACGTCGTGGGTGATCAGCCGCACGGTAATCCCGGCATAGCGAAGGTCGATGTCGGGGTGGTGGTTGGCGGCCTCGGCCAGCGTGCCGATCGCGCTTATAAGCGCGACACCAGTCGCGAACGATCCGGTACGAAAGTAGGCGCAGGCGCCGCCGAACAGCACCCGCCAGTCATCGATGCCGTCGGACTCATGGAACTCCTTCGGCGTGATGCGCTCGGTCATGCGTCTCAATCTATCAGCGTCGATGTGCCGGAACCGCCCAATGCAACGGGCGCTACGCCGGGCTAGCTTTAACCGCGTTGGGACAAGAGGACCTGCATGCACCGGCGGCCTCCCATCCGCGGCGCCTACCTCGATACTTGACCGTATGGGCAAGCGACGGGTTCAACTTCTTGTGTGATGCGCTACAAGACCAGGATTGAGATCGACCGTCCGGTTGCGGAGGTATTCACGATTGTCGCCACCGACTTCGTTGACAGCTATCCCAAGTACTGCAGCGAGGCCGCCAAGGTCGATATCCACCCTCCGGGTCCGTTAGCCGTTGGGACGACCGGGACGATCACCGGTCGTATTCGTTCGGGGCTTCACTCGGTTGACTTCAGAGTCACGGCCTACGAACTCGGGCGTCTTTTGAGTTTTGAGTCATGGTATCGAGGGATGTCATCGCGAGCGAGCTACTTCTTTGTTGCGACGAGGCATAACACAACGAAGCTGACAATCATCGACGAGATCGACGTGGGTGGGGTTCGAGCCTGGCTCTTTCTTCTTACAAAGCCCTTCGTTAGGGCTGGGGCTCGGGCAGACGCGCGACGTTTAAAGAAATTGATCGAGTCGGGCAACCGGCACGGCCGGTAGCTGTGGGCAAACCGCCCTGGACGGGCGACCGCCGATCAGTAATGTTGAGTCGGCATGCGTGATGGCACATCCGATCGGGGTACTGGCTACGCCTCCTAAACGCAAAACCGGTCCGAACGCTGGCTTCGCCGCTAATAGCGTGAAGCGCGCATTGGACACTCAGGTCCGCGACATCACCGGGAGGGTTCCGCCCGAGGTGATGGCCAAGGTCCTGAAAATCCGGCAGACCATCCTGCGGATCCTTGCGCACTGGGACAATTTCGGGCCAGGGTCGGCCGACCTATTCGTCGTCACCCGCACCGCCACCGATTACCTTCCAACCTCGCTAGCCGCTTACCTCAAGCTGCCGAAGGCAGATAGCGCTCGCCGCGCCGCTCAGGACGGGAGGACAGCAAGACAGATTTTGCTCGATCAGCTCACGCTTCTCGAGCAGAAAATGAATGAAATCGCCGAGGACGTGGTTCGTCATGACCTGGACCGTCTGCTTGCCCACGGCCGATTCCTTGAAGAGCGGTTCGGTCGGTCGCCCCTTTCGCTCAAACCGCCAACCTCGGGCGAAGAGTAAAAGTTCGCGGGGCCGGACCCCGGTCTGGGGGCCCGGCCTTGTGCGTGTTATCGCTCCGGTGATTTATCGGTCGCCGCCACCGGCTCGGTCTCCGAGTTGACGCCACCTTTCGAACGCTTGCCGTTCTTCCCCGACAGCAGCTGCCGTGCGAGGTCGAGCCCTGTCGCCCCCTGGCTGAGAGCCTGCGCGAGCGTCTCGGATAGCCCCTTTGCGCCGTTGAGCACGACCAGCTGGTCGATTCCCGCAAACGGCTTCGCCGCCGCTTCGACGATCTCGGGCCAGCGCTCGGCCAGTTGCTGCCCGATCACGGCATCCTGGTTCTCGGCGAGCGCATCGGCCCGCGCCTTGATGGCTTCCGCCTCCGCCATCCCGCGAGCCCGCACCGCGTCGCCTTCGGCCAGACCCTTTGCGCGGGTGGCATCTGCCTCGGCCAGGCCAATCATTCGTGTCTGCTCGGAATTGGCCGTGGCTTCTAGCCGCACGCGCTCCGCATCCGCACCGGCCAGCGTCTTGGTCTTGCCTGCCTGCGCGGCAGCGGCGAGTTCGACCTCGCGCGCCCGGGCTTCCGCCGCGGCGATCGCGGCATCGCGCTCGGCCTTGGCGAGAGTCACTTCCTGGTAGGCCTTCGCATCGGCCGGCTTGCGGACTTCGACGTAGAGCCGCTGCTCGGCGCGCTGGGCCTCGAGTTCGGCGACCTTGGTCTCTTCGACAACCACCTTCTGCCGGTTCGTTGCCTCTGACAGCGGACCAGCCTGGCGGGCCAGAGCGGTCGCTTGATCGACTTCGGCCTGGTAGCCCGCCTGCTTGATCTGGCTGTCACGCCGAGCCTGCGCCTTCAGTGCCTCGGCCTCTTGCTCCTTCTGGGTCGCCTCGCGGTCGGCCCCCGCCTGTGCGATCCGGGCCTCCCGTTCGATGGCCACGGCATGCGGCCGTGCCAGGTTCTTGATGTAGCCGGTTGGATCGTCGATCTCCTGAACCTGAAGGGAATCGATGATCAGCCCGAGCTTTTCCATTTCCGTGCCGGCGTGTTCACGGGTGAGCTGGGTGAGTTTCTCGCGGTCGCGGATCATCTCCTCGACCGTCATGTTGCCGACGATCGCCCGCAAGTGTCCGGCGAAAACATTGTGCACCCGCTGGTCCATCTGGTTTTGCTGATCGAGGAACCGGCGAGCCGCATTGGCGATTGAGGCGTAGTCGTCCCCAACCTTGTAGATGACAACAGCCCGGATTTTGAGCGGGATGCCCTGCTGGCTGACGCAGTCGACCTGCAGATCGGTCTCCCGCAGGTCGAGGGAGAGCCGGCGGACCACCTGCACACCTGGCATCACCAGGGTTCCCTTGCCGGTCACAATTTTGAATCCGAGGCTTTCACCCACACCGTTTGGCGCCCCCTGATGGAGGCCCGAGATCACCAGGGCTTCATTTGGTTCGGCAACACGCCACATCATTCGCCAAAGTGCAAGCAACGCGACTATTACGACGACGGCGACGCCCACGAGTACCGCCACACTGCTCAGAACAAAACCGCCCATCGCGACTACCTCCTGGGAATGCCTGGCCCTCAGGCCAGACTAACGACAACTGTGCGCGGCGGGAAATACTCGACGACGAAAACGCGGCTGCCCTTCGGAATCGCCTCCTTTGGATCCATGGCGTAGGCGTTGAACGCCTCGCTGCCACCCCGGATAGCGACCTTCACCTCCCCCAGCCGGCCGGGAGCGATGAGCGCGGTCACCAGAGCAACGCGTCCAACGACCTCTTGGTCATCCACGGCTGCAACTCAATTATTCCGAGATCTCCGGTTGTTTAAACGGCTCAAGGAGGGACTGCAGCCCGTGCCCTAAGCCATCGGTCACGGCGTCGCTCGGGCTGCGATCGGCGTCCTGATCTGGGTGGCCCTTTTTGCGGCTCCCCGTCTGGTTTTGACTTCCACCCTAGGTCAGTTCCGCGGTGCCGATGCACGAATGGACATGGAAAGCTGCTCGAAGATCCAGCCGGTCGGCCATGGCGACGATGGCACCGATGCGATCACATAGTGGTTTGAGCAGGCACCGCGAACCCAGTCCGATGACCCCTCGTAGCCCTGTTGCACTGACAGGTCACCTGGCAAGGACATCGGAACACCGGCTTTTGCCGCCCGAACAGCTTCTCCAATCGGCGCCGAAGGCTGCGTGGTCCCAGGAGTATGTGTTGCAGCTTCAGGCGATGGCTGGCAACGCGGCGGTGGAGGGCTTGTTCGTCCAGCGCCAGCCTGCCGCCACCCGACCGAAGCCTTCCGTTTCCGAGTCGCATGCGTTCCCGTGGGTTGGCAAGATTCAGGCGCGGTATAACGCCGCGCTGCGCCGCACTCCGAGGAAGGACCCCAAAGCGCCCCACGCGAATATCGCGGCCGACCTCGATGCGGGGACCCTGGTCGAGGTGTCCGGCGTGGAGAAGGGCTGGCTCAAGGTCGAGGTCATCAATCCTCCCGGCGACCGGTCTGAGAAGGGCTATGTCTCCCAAGAGTTGGTGGGCTTCGTTCGGGACGGTCCGTGGGAGATCGAGATGCCGGCGGAACCCCCGCTCGTCTTATCCGTGACCGAAGCATTCCTCGTCCTCAAGCGGGCAGAGATGAAGCGGTCCAGCGATCCTAAGTACGCGCCCGACGACGACGAGGGCCATCGCATCGCGGTGGCAACCAAAGCGCTTGAAGACACCGGGCGCTACGCCGTCGACCGGAGCAGCTTTCGGGTGACGTTCGTCCAGAAGGCTGGGACGAAGATCAAGATCGAAACGATCGAAGACTTCGTGCTCTTCGCCGAGACCGTCGAGCACGTCTACCCGAGTGCGGGCCCCAAAGAGGTCGCTAGCGAAATCCGGCAGGTGTGGTTCGCCGGAGAGAACTGGGAGACGCTGGTAGCCAGCCGGGGGATCGACAACGTGAACATCGAGGATCCGAAGGACCCGATCGGTGCGATGTTCGACATGGAGGACCTTCACGCCAAGGGCAAGCAGAAGATCATCAAGACACGGCTTGGCGACGTGGCCATCAGCCATGTCATGGCCGGCATCGACGCCACCTTAAGCGGCATGGGCCCAGAGCCGGGGAGGGCTCATCCCAAGCTCCGCGCGGCCTGGGAAAAGGTCAACGACATCACGGGCGGTGACGTGCGCGACTTCGTCACCTGGTCGGGGGACATCGGGCAGGCCTACGGCGAATACATCCTCGAGCGCTACCACAACGATGTCACGGGCAAGGCGCTGAAGGACTACGTCGCGGACAAGGCTTCGCCAGAACAGCTGCTGGCCGACATCCATGGGTATATCGCGGCAAACGCGTGGAAGAAGACGCCGGTGAGCATCGATCCGGGGGGCGGGTCGCCAACGGTTTCAGGCATCCTGCGCGCCCTGTACATGGTCGACAAGGCCAAAAGCCCCGCAGAAGCTACTTATCGGGCGTACCTCGAGGAGATCACCGGACAGTCCGGCGCTGCCCTGCGGAACTTGGCGGTGACGCGCTCGCTGGGGTTCGCCCGTCTGTGGTACGTCAAGAACACTGCCACACTCAGAGCCGGTCACTATGCCGACCAGTTCGATACGCATCACGAGGAGAACGAGAAGTCAGCGGCGGCAGCCGACAAGCTCGACAACCTGGTCGACTCGTTCATGAAGATGCTGGCCGACAAGGTCAAGTAAGAGAAGGTTGCCGCGCTGAAGGGCGGCAAAAGTCCATCCAATTAGTTGGCGCCTTCCAACCGCTTGCCATCCTGACCCATGCTCGACGTGCTGCTCCCGTCGCGTCCCCGCCATCCCAAATTAGGCCAGCGGTCTTCAGCGCTGCCCTCTTCACTGCCGGCGCCTCACCCATCATGGGTGTCGGGAGCCGCCCCAACGCCTGAGCCTGATACGAGGAGGCGACCCGCCTCTCAGCCCCCTTGAGGTGCTGTCAAACCCAGACGTGATGATGTCTGAGGAACCACACCACTTCGGGCGGGAGCGGCCACCTCCCTACCATCTTGTATCACCGGGGTACCCAGATTCTGATCAAGACTCAGCTAATCTCCGGAGAAGCCGAGCAACAGGTGCGTGACAATGATCTCGATGAGGCCGGCGCTGCCCACGCGGGACCGTCCTTAATGGACGCTGACAGTGCCCCCAACGTACGAGCCGGCCTGGCGGGTCAGCGTGCCGCCACTCACGGTGACGTTGAGGCCCACCCAGGAGGTTGATGCGAGAAACAGGTCGCCAGTCTGAACCGTGAGGTTGTGCAGGACGGTGCCGACGATGGTCGCGTTGCCGTTGGTAACCGTGACATCGTGTCCCGCCGTGCCATAGACGGTTAAGCTGCCGCCTGAAACCGTGACGTCGCCGGTGACGACGCCGTAGATGATGACCGATTGCCCGGTGATGTTCAGGTTGCCGTTCAGCGTCTGCCCGCTCGCAACGATCACCGTATTCGCGGGCGTGGGAGTGGGGGTCGGTGCGGCGCTAACCGTCGGGGTCGGCGTGGGCGTCGGTCTTGGCGTGGGGCTGGCGATGGGTGTTGGAGAAGGCGTAGCGGTTGGAGTCGCTGTTGGCGTCGACGTTGGCTTCGGCGACGGACGGGGCAGCGCGGTCCATATTGCAGTTGCCGAAGGGCTTGCCGTCGGCTGCTGAGTCGTCAGCGTGACGGGAGGAGTCGCGCCAACGTTCGCCTGGAGGGCAGCCCCAGGCGGATTGCCGTACCAGGACCAGCTCGTGGCGGGTCCATCGCCGAGGGCATCCCGATACGCATCGGCATATATCTGGCTCGTCAGCGGACGGAGTCCAAGACCCGCCATCGGATCCGCGCGATAGTTGGCCAGAATCAGACCATTTACGTTGGTCGGAAGCAGGTGCAGCGCGGGGATGGACGAGCCTACCAGTCCTGCGACCCACAACAAGCAAATCACCAGCGCGGCCATTGTTGCCAGGACAACCCGAGGCCTTCGGATCATGCCGCCTGCTCCGGGACCGCTGGGTGGGACGGCCATCGTTGATGCTCACGTTTCTCTTTGAGCAAGTCGGCGATCTGAGACTTCCGCGCAAGAAAAGCTTCGACGACTTTGGGATCGAACTGGGTACCTGCGAGGCGGCGCACCTCATAAACCGCGTTGTCGAAAGGCAATCCGGGACGGTACGGCCGGTCGGAGGTCATGGCGTCGAGCATGTCGGCGAGCGTCAGGATTCGGACGTATCCCTTGATAGCCTCCTCTTTGAGGCCGTCGGGGTATCCGCCTCCGTCCCATCGCTCATGGTGGTGAAGGACGCCATCAAGACTCGGCTTCAGGAAGCTGAGCCCCGACAGCATCCTGAAGCCGATCAGCGGATGCTCCTTCATTGCGTCCCATTCGTCATCCGTGAGCGGCCCAGTTTTGCGAAGGACGCGATCCTCCACGCCGATCTTGCCAATGTCGTGGAGCAGGCAGGCGCGGCGGAGGGCATCCAGCTCTTCCGCGGGCATGCCCATCGCTTGCGCAATCTCCAGGCTGGCGGCGGCGACCCGTGTCGAATGCCCAAAGGTCGACGGGTCTCGCGCATCCATCGCGCGGGCCAACGACTCCATGCTGGCGAAATAGCTCTCCTCGAGCTGCCGCGTCTTGAGCTCGAGGCTGGCGGCCATGACGTTGAATGATTCCGCCAGGGTGGCGATCTCGTCATTCGAGACGACCGGAGCCCGATGAGTCAAGTTCCCCGCGGCGACCGCCACAGTCGATGCCACGAGCTGTTCGACGGGGCCAGTGATGCGACGGGCCAGCATCGTGCCGAAGATCAGGGTCATGAGTGCCGTAGCACTGAACAGCGCAAGCATCAGCAGGCGGATCTGGGTGATCGACGCCTCGAGTGAATCGGCCTTGAGGGCTGAGGCCAGGTACCCGATCGAGCTGGTTCGCAGCCGCCAGTCGCCAATCAGGAACTCATAAGGGTGGCCGCCGAGCGTCTGGCTGCTGCGGAGCGGACCGGCCGGAAGTTGGCCGAGCGCTGCCTGGGAGAGAGGCGGCACACCGGGAAGCGATGAGAGCAGCACCTGGCCGGACCGGTCGTAAAAAATCAGGTCGCTGGCACGCGAATCGCGGATACTGCCGGCGATCTCGGTAAGTGGCTCGCCCACCAGGATCGCCCCAGCCACCCTCCCCGCGTCGGAATGCACCGGGCCGATCCAGTACAACATCAGGCCGAGGGGCTCCAGCTGAGTGAAGACGTACTTATCACCCTTTTGGTCAGTCTCCCCGGCGAGCGCCGCGCGTACAGCGGGTTCACCTGTGATCGGGTTCAGGGTGGAGGCAGAGCCCGGAGGGCTCAGCGTCAGCTCCTCGTTGCCGTTCGCGTCCAGCACCCGAATGGTTAGTTGCGCCGGACTGGCATTAGCCTGAATTGGACGCAAGAGGCTCCCCAGCGTGGCGGTTTCGTTGTGGACCACCGCATCCGGCACGCCTTGGGTGTCGATGGCGGCGCGCAACTGGGCCAGACGTTCGGCTTCCAGAACGGCCAGGTGGTCATTGCTCAGCAGGCTCGCCCGCAGCAACGTGCCTTCGAAAGCCGCGACGGTTGCCGTCGTCGCGCGGGCCGTAATGAGGATGGTTCCGACCATGCCGACAAAAGCCAGCAGCACGAAGAAAGGGAGAACAATCTTGTAACGGATACTCCAGCGCCTGCGCACCACTAATTGCCATCATGCGGGCCGATTCTTAAGGACCGCGTTCCAAGCGCGAGCAGGTTTGTTACAAATCGAACTAATGTTCGACCGCCATAGCTTGAAGCCTCACCACCACTTCTCTTCGAGCGCACGTTCCGTGCCTTCGGTCTCGTCGAGCGCATCGAGCTCCGCCATGTCTTCGTCGGAGAGGGTGAAGTCGAAGACGCGGGAGTTCTGCTCGATGCGGTCTCGGTGGGTCGGCTTCGGGATGACGATCAATCCTTTCTGCAGTGACCACCCCACCAGGACCTGCGCCGGGGTGCGTCCTAGGCGCGATGCGAGCCGTTTCACAGTTCCGTTCGTGAGGTGGCGACCCGTGCCGAGCGGGCTGTACGCCTCAACCGCGACGGCTCGACTCTCCGCTCCCGCAAGCAGCTTTCGCCGGTACTCGAACGGGCTGAGCTGCACCTGGTCGACGACCGGCGCCACCGTTCCCGCGGCGATCACCTGGTCGATCGCTATCCACGACCAGCTGGCGAAGGTCTCGTTGCCGCCCGGTTTCAAGCTTCCAGCGGGCCTCAGCGGAAGCAATCCCAACGCGCTTCTCAACCCGGCGGCGGTGGCCTCCGCAAAGGCAAAGTTGCCGCCACAGTTCGCGTCCCTCTTCGACCAGATCATCCACGCGATTCGAGAGGCGCTGGCCCTCACGCTGCACGACCTGTTCTTGATCGCCATGGTGCTGATCGTCCTGGCCCTGCTCGCCTCACTCTTCATGCCCGACGTCCCACTGCGCGCACAGCGCCAGCCGGTTGTCGCTGGGGCACAAGCGACAGCCGAGGGCGTGGTGTGATGCTCCCCTGATCCGCCTCTCCCTGCGCCTCGGCTCGGTTGTCATCCTGGCGGTGGTGCTTCTGTTTAGCGCGGGTAACTGGGCCGCGACGCAGCTCCAGCAAGACCTGCTGCCTAACTGGCGTTGATGCCAGGCCGAGGAGCGGGAGACGGTCCGGCGGCAATTGGCCGTGGAGGAGCGATTACGGGGAGAGGCTGCTCGAGCCTGCCCTGTCCTCGAAGCCCGGAGGAAGCGGAACTCCGAAGCGCTTATGTTTCATTCGAACATACCCCACGTACCGCCGCACCCACCATCCGAGGCCGGGCCGCGCCGATAGGTCTTCGATCACCTCCCGGGGATCCTGTTTGCGAGAGAAATAGCGGATCCAGCCCCGGATGATCCAGAACTCGAACGGAACCACCACGATGAATACGAGCAGCACGGCGATGGCGAGAAAGACGAGGTACGCCGCCGCCAGACCGAGGAAAGCAGGGCGCAGGTCTGGCTGCGGGCATCCCGTGGGCACGTACCGGCCCGTCGGGCACGGCACCAATGACATGGAGACGGCGACCACCCCAGTCGTGAGAGGCACCGGCGGGTACGCTCCCAGGTGCGTCGCCTTCGGAACTGCTGTGGCGTCGATGGTGGCCGTGATCCAAGCCGTCCAGGCGGGGTTGGTTACGGTCGCGGTCCCACCGCAGGGAACGGTCACCGCCGTGCTCCTCTCGTTCGCGGTCACCGTGAGTTTTCCTGACCCCGCGATCCCAGCCGAGCAGCCCAGCGTGATTCTCACGCCCCCCGAGGGGATCGGGACCGCCACCATCGAGAGGTTGGCCAGCCCAGCCGTGAGCGACACTCTCATGAATACAACGGCAAGCCTCGTCCCCACCGGCTGCGCTACCGCACTGATGTCGGCGGTGGCTCCAACGGTCCAGGCGGGGTTGGTCACGGTCGCGGAGCCGCCACAGGGAACGGTGACTGCCGAGCCGGTCCCATTCGCCGTGACCATGAAGGTCCCTGACCCGCTGGGCAAGGTCCCGCAGGTGAGCGTGAGCCGCACCCCTCCTGAGGTGGCTGCGGCGGCACTCAGCGGAGTTCCCATGGCGAGCGCTGCCGCCATCAGCGAAACCAGTCCGAGCTTCCGAACCGCGAGAGAGCCTACCAGCATCCCTGCGAAGTGAGTCTGGCGAGTCGTCCGAAACCTGCGCCCAGCCTCGGCTCTTGACGGGCTAGGCGGAGCCGACGGCGGACACTAGGCCAGCAGCTGGTAGACGTTCGCTGCCACGGCCAGGGGCGGTGAGACGGGCGGCTATCTTGAACGCCTGCCAGACGCGCGGCTTGCGGTACCGGAGCAGCATCACGATCCCCAGGAGCACCGCAATGGCGGTCGTGGAATCGGAGTTCGGCTGCTACTTGTCTAGCGCACGAGGGCTGATGCAGGCGACTTACTGCAATTGATCGCGGAGCGATTTCGGCAGCTTCGGATCATCACGTTTGAAAGTGACGCCTGCAATTGTCCCCTCATGCGACTTGATCACCCCGACCATGATGTCGACCTGCGAATCGGTGAGTTCCGAGACCGTGGTTTTCAGAGTGACAGGCGCTCCGATGGCAGAGACGACATCTTTCGCGTACTTGACGGGGTCTCCGCCTTCTGGAGGACAGAAACTGTACATGGCCTGCGCTATGGACTTGTGCAGATAGGCTCCGTGCGGATTCAGGATGAAAGGCTTGATTGCCGCGAAACCGGCCTCGATGGTCGGAAAGACGAGAAAATCAGGTAGCCCCTCGGTCGAGTTGTACTTTCCGCGAATCTCCCCGAAGTCGGGTGTCCCGGGGAAACCAGACAGATTCCCGGGATTGTTGTTGAGCCAGGCGAAGGACCCACTGGGATTTCGCATGTGAGGCTGGCCCCTTTTTACAAGGTCGGCGTAGATCACGTACTCGTAGATCTCGGTGCCATGCCCCCCATAGTCGGTGGAGTTCTTCGAGCCAACAAACCACGTGGTGCGGGGAATCCCCTTGGCCGTAGAGAGCTTGTCGCTCCAGACCCAAACGTGATCACCAGGTTGCAGCTTTCCTGGCGCAGAAGATGAGGCGGAGCCTGCGGCCCTTGATTGATTGCTTTCGGATGCCACCGTAGGGAAGCTTTCGAAGAGCAATTCCCAGAGGGTCGCATTCACCTCTCCTTCGACTGCATCTGGTCCGCTCGGGTGGCCTGCCTGAAAATGGACGACTGCGTCGCGAGTGTGCTTTCCGAACTTGCCATCGACCACCAGGGGTGGATGTGCTCCCCTGAGGTTCAGCTGTCGCTGGAGCTTCTTCACTTTCTCAGTATCCTTACTGCCCTCGGACAAGCTGAGTCCTTCCTCCGGAAGATCCTCTACGTCAATGACCGGAATTTGACCCATCGAGGACTGCCGCTGGACGGACGCCATCCAATCACCTATAGCGCGATTGCCCGCTAGACGCTGCAAGGTCATGAAGACTTGAGTCGGTGACCGCTCGGATAGAGGCTGGGAGAACGTAAGGCCTCGATCGCCGGGGACGTTTGGAGCGAGCCGGCTTGCACCTGTCGTCCTCGTCTCGACCGTGCGTTCGACTCTCGGTCTCATCAGAACTCGCCCTTGCGAACGCCGTCGATAAAGGGCTTGCGACCTGGTTCAGTTCCGCGGAACCTCTCCGGCAGACCGTTGATGAGCTGGTAGTAGTCCCGACAGATCTGCCCCTGCTGCTCTCCGTTCATGTCCACAAATTGCGCATGATCGAGCCAGGGCATGAACCCGAGTCTAGCAACCGGAAGCTGGTCCTCCAGAGACAATAGGGCAGACCTCCGTGACCCGTCGCTTGCCCTTGAGGGCACCCCCTCCGCAAGCGGTCGCACAGCCTTGGCCAGGGTGAATGTCGTTGCGGTAGTCCCGGAGCACACAACCAACGTCCTTGCGCGATCGTTGAATCCCGGAGAGTTCGAAGCCAACGTCTATGTCGTGGCGCAGATGCCGAAATCCAGCCCCGGCGCCGTCGCGCTACAGGATCAAGCAGAGGTCACCGAATTCGTGCCAGAGGTATTGGGCGGCAACCGCCTCTCGGTAGGCACGCACGAGGAGCGGCTCGTCGAGGAAGGCACGCAGGAGTCGAAGTGACTGTGGGCGGTATCGAGTGCGGAGCACGTCCTTGACCTCTTCGAGTCGGCACAGCCTGAGGACCCGCGACCGCGTCGCGCGATCGAACTCGGGCGGGCCTGGGCGCGCGGCGAGATCACCATGACCCAGGCGCGCACGGCGGCCGGCCGTGCAATGGCCGCGGCCAGAGATCTGAGCGGGGCAGCACGCCATGCCGCGTACGCTGCTGGCCAGGCTGCGGCGGTCGCACACGTCGCCGCTCATGAGCTCGGTGCGGCCGCCTATGCGATCAAGGCCGCACGTGCTGCCGCGCCCGACGGCGAGCGTGAAAATGCAGGGCGACTCGAGTGCCGGTGGCAGCACGACCAGCTCCCGGAGGCGATTCGCGAGCTCGTACTCGACGACCAGCGGTTGCGCAACGACATCTGCTGTCGGTGTTCGACTGCTGAGAGCAGCGTCGGGACGCCAGCAATGCCCAACAAGCACATCGGTGCTTGCGTGGAGCCGCCAAGCGAGCTGAACGCCTGACGGCAGGCACGACCCCCTCATCAAGCCCGGGGCTTCGAGGCGCGCGGGTCAATCGATTCGCTGGGCCAGGGCCACGATGATTCCCTCCGGCCCGCGCACGTACGCCATGCGCCAGATGTGCTCGTACTGACCGATGCCGCCGACCAGGCCGTAGCCGTCCGCAGCCAGCCGGTCGACAACCGCCTGGAGGTTGTCCACTTCGAAACAGACGTTGCGCAGCCCCAGCTCGTTGGACATGGCGGCGGGCGATCCCGGTTCGTGGTTGGGCCGAATGAAGCTCGACAGCTCCAGCCCGGTTCCTCCCTCGGGTGGCCGCAGCGTGACGATCTCGGAACGGGAGTTCGGTATGCCAATGACGGTGTCGACGAACTCGCCTTCCATGAACATCCTGCCCTCAACCTCGAAACCCAGCCCGACGAAGAACGCCGTCACCGCATCGAGGTCCCCGACCGTGATGCCGACGTGGTCGAAGCGTGGAAGACGTGACACGGGCGCATCCTCCTGTCTTAATCCCTCAGTTCAGGCTCCCCCTGCCGTCCGCATGCCTATGAAGGCCCGTCCGTGACTTACAGGGTTGTTCGGATGGCTTTCGTCAATGAAGTCGGCTGGTCTTCCTCATGCTGACTCAAAATGTTACGCGTCGTCGCCGTGCCGGCACCTCCACTCCCAACGACGGCGACGCGGCACCGCTCTCCCCGCAGCAACCAGCGTCTTAGACCGGGTCAACTCCATTCATTCAGGAATCGGATAGTTAGCCCGTCTGGCGCCTCAGATGTCTCCTGCTCAAAAGAGACTCGGCGAAATCCCCCTGAAATGACGACCCGCGGTCGTGCTTACTCAGAACGCCTAAAGCTCGAGCGAGCAAGATATCCGGAACGATCTCAGTAGGCTTGCCGATCCGATCTCAGCTTCGATTGACACGGGCGGCTTGGACTATAAGTGCCTTCAGGGCGGACGCGTTGATGGCGTCTCCCTCGTGGAAATCGATGGCACGTACCGTCTTGCTGTCCAGACGCGTGTTGAAGAGCCCTTTCGGATCCTTCAGCTGGGCCCCTTTCGGAAACGTCAGCCTCACGGCGTTCTTGAGGGCCTCGCCTACGCAGACGATGCCGTCGTGGGACCAGACGGGCACCCCCTCGGGGCGGGAGGGCTTCTTCCACTTCACCTCTTCGATTACGCCGGGGTCTGCGCCCCTGATCAGGGTCCGCAGTTGGCCCAGCCTCTCACCCCTCCAGCCGGTGGTCTTCCCGACGATGGCATCGATCTGTTGGGACGCGGATGCGTCGTTCATGCCGATGCTTTGCTGCGGCGGCTGAGCACCCAGCGGACCGAGGGGCTCGGTTCCTTGTCCTTTCGATGCGTGCAGCCAAGCCAACAACACGGCCGCCGCTTTCCCTCCAGCAGTTCGGAGCGCAATCGCTGGATATGTTGGCTCCTCGTTTCTGCCTTCTTCGGCCAGAGCACCCAGCAGATCCACTCATTGCGGCCAAGAGGGGTGAGGTCTTCCCACGCCGCCAGAGCCTTTGGCGTGGCAATCAAGACGCGTCTCAAGTCCATCGGGACGGGATGGACCACTCCGCCGGAGACCAGCCTGGAACTCATCGATTCGCCCATCGTAGCTCCGATTCGCACGAAGGCAGCCTCGGGGTCGGCGCGGCGCCCTACGGCCAGGGTTTCGACAGACGACCGAAGCTATGGTGGTCGGCGCGGACAGTAAGCCCGGTTCGTATTTCGACAAGTCGAACTGCTGATCAAGGCCAACTTCTGTGCCCGACCCCAATGTTCACAGGCGATGAAGCCGCTGCATGACGATCAGCCGGCGGTCGGACCTCTCGTGACCGCGGGAATAGTCCGGTAATCCGACTGGAAGACCAGATTGTGCAGGTCACTGGTAGCGATGGCGCGCAGGATCGGAAACTGATCGGCAGCATCTTGAACGCTGAACACGTTCAAAGGCCAATCGCTAACGGTTGCTCCCCGCAAGTGAGGATGGTGGAACCCAGCGCCGAAATACGCGTGAAGCATGACCGGAGGCACTCGCACATTTCGCTGCTCAGGCCAGCTGAGCTCCCATGCCGCACTCAACCCACCATCTGCTGAGCGCTGAAGACCCGTCTCGCTGACCGCTCCCGAATCGAGGAGCAGGAACGTGTTGACTTCGCTAAGCGCTTGACGTGCGATCGGAGCCAGCAAATCGACCTCGTCATTGAAACGCTCTTCTTTGCCGCGGCGACTCGCCGCGCCGCCGTGTACGCCATCCCTGAGATCGCTGAAGTGACGGATGAGGCTGGTCAGGTGCGCGGGGATCGATGAATCGCCCATTACGCACTCCCCGTCGCCACCAGCGAGCGACCAGACACGGACGTCTGCAGGAGCCGGTTGATGTCACTCGGGGAGACGATTCCAACCAATCGGCCGCCATCGACAACGAGGGAGCGGCCTTCGCTGCAACCATTCGAGACAGCGAGCAAGCTGCTGATCGAGTCAGCTGGGCCGGCGCTGTACACCTTGTCGACCGGACAGATGATCTGCTTGATCAGGGTTGTCGGACGAGCGCCCGGCGCGACATTTTTCAGAGCTGTCAGGGTCAGGAGTCCACTGAGCCGGCCGGCCGCATCATGAGTTGGAAAGGTTGAGTGCCTTGAAGCCAGGATGTATCCATGAAGCGCATCCTCGACGCTGATGTCGTCGGAAGCTTGCACAGGATTCGGCGTCATGACCTGCGCGACTGTTACCCCGGCGAGCGCCTGGCGGATCAGGCCGCCGGCCTCTTCGGCGCGCGCGGCGCTGAGCAGGAACCAGCCCAGGAAGACTGACCAGACTCCGCTGACCAGGCTGCCGGCGAAGATGAAAGTGGCCAAGCCGTACGCAATCAAAAGGTAAGCGAACAACATGCCGATCCGGGCGGCGATTCGGGTTGCTCGCAGCCGATCACCCGTGCGCAGCCAAATGAGCGACTGCAGCAGCCGGCCTCCATCCAGCGGAAAGGCGGGGACGAGGTTGAAGACACCCAGAGAGATGTTGATGTAGCCCAGCCAGGACAAGGTGGCAGAGAACAAGCCCGGCTGAGCGCCACCGCCGAATGCGACTGAAGCGAGATAAAACACCCCGCCGAGTACGAGGCTTGTGAGTGGCCCAACAAAAGTGACTAGCGCCTGCGTCCCAGGCGAGTTCGTTTCGCTGCTGAACCGCGACACTCCGCCGAACAGCCAGAGAGTGATCCCCTCGACCCTGACCCCGCGGCGGGTCGCCACCACGGAGTGCGCGAGTTCGTGGGCAAGCAACGAGGCTAGGAACACGAAGGCTGAAACCGTGCCGGCTGTCCAGTAGGCGCCGGACGTATTGGAGGGGGACGCCAACGGTAGAAGGTTGGTGGCGAGGCTCCACGCGATCAATGCGGCAACGACCAACAGGCTCCAGTTCAGGCCGACGTGGATTCCAAAGATGCGGCCAAGGCTCAAGTTTTCGCTCATGTCACTTGCAGGATGCGCGCAGCGCGGGTGGGAATGCATCTGTCGGACGACTGGTTCATAGTCCAGTCGTTTGACAGAAGATGCGGTGCCGGCCCGCGGACCAGGCTTGGATGGTTACAAGCCATCTCTTACACAAGGAGCGTTGGGCATGATCTCGTCCCGCACGCAAAAGAACGATTCATCTGACCCTAGGGTCGATGTGGTATCTCAGATCACCGCCGAGCAGGTCGACAAGGCAAACGCGACCGGTCGGACGCCGGTCGTTTTCGTTCACGGCTTATGGCTACTCCCGAGCAGCTGGGATCGGTGGGCCGCACTCTTCGAGCAGGCCGGCTACCCGCCTGTTTCTCCAGGATGGCCCGATGACCCCGAGAGCGTCGAGGAGGCCAACGCGCGCCCTGAGGTGTTCGCCCGCAAGTCGGTTGGACAGATCGCCGACCACTACGCCGAAGTAATCGGCCGGCTTAAGAAGAAGCCTGCGGTGATCGGGCATTCATTTGGAGGACTGGTTACCCAGATCCTCGCCGGACGCGGCCTCAACTCGGTCACGGTAGTAATCGATCCCGCACCGTTCCGCGGCGTATTGCCGCTACCGATTTCCGCGCTGAAGTCGGCGTCACCAGTGCTTGGCAATCCGGCCAACCGTAACCGCGCCGTCCCGCTCACCTTCGAACAGTTCCGCTACGGTTTCGCCAACGTAGTCACCGAGGACGAGGCTAAGAAGCTGTACGAAACGTTCGCGGTCCCGGGGTCGGGCGAAACTGTTTTCCAGGCCGCCGCTGAGAACCTCAACCCTTGGACCGAGGCCAAAGTCGACACCCAGAACCCCGACCGCGGACCGCTCCTGATCATCGAAGGCGCTGAGGACCACACCGTTCCCCGCGCGGTTGCCGAGGCTGCCTACAAGAAGCAGAAGCGCAACCAGGGCGTGACCGAGATCGTCGAGCTTCCCAATCGTGGTCACTCGCTTGTCATCGACAACGGCTGGCGCGAGGTGGCCGACATGGCCCTCGCATTCGTCAAGCGACACGCGAAGTAGTGCCAGGAAAAAGGCGACTAACCAACGACGTCCGCCGGCACCCGGGTCGAACCGGGTGCCGCATTCCTGCAGCGGCTACACGACATACACTTGTAGCCGAGTGGTTCAGGGGAACTCCGCGACTCGCCTGTACGGGCGCGAACGCGAGATCGGGCTCGTCGAGAATCTGATCAATCGCGCCGGATCGAAGGGAAGCGCGATCGTAGTACGCGGCGAGGCCGGCATCGGTAAGTCGTCGCTGCTGGCAGAGGTAGCGGCACGGGCGCGTGAGCATGGAATGCTGGTCTTGACCACGGCAGGCGCCCAGTCAGAAACGCACCTGCCATTTGCCGGACTCCACCAGCTGCTTCGCCCGGTCATGGGTGGAATGCGACGGCTTGAACCTTCGCAGCGGGCCGCGCTCCGTGCTGCGTTTGGTATGGCCGAACCGGTCGCCCCCAACCTATTCATGATCGGCCTCGCGGTGCTGGAGCTCATCGCAGACGCGGCCACCAGGTCGCCAGTTTTCGTCGTCGCGGACGAGGCCCAATGGCTCGATTCGTCGTCCTGCGAGACGCTGGCTTTCGTCGCGCGGCGAGTCGAGGCCGAGCCCGTCGTCATTGCGTTCGGGGTCAGGGACGGGCTGGACAACCACATCGACGGAACAGGAATCCCCCAGCTCCACCTGGACGGTCTTGACCCAGTGACTTCGACGGCGCTGCTCGACGCGAACACTCCAGGCCTCTCACCTCCGGTCCGAGCCCTGGTGCTCGACTATTCGGCGGGCAATCCGCTCGCTTTGCTCGAGCTGCCGACCGCGCTTGACAGAGACGTCACCCATGTGGCGACGCCGCTTCCCCTGAGCCAGCGTCTCGAGCGAGCTTTCGGTGCGCAATTATCCGGACTCAGCGCGCCGGCCACCACGCTGTTGCTTCTGGCGGCCATTGACCCCGCAGGAACTCTGGTCGAGTTCCTACAAGCTGGTCAGTCGATCGCGCAAACGCCTGTCTCGATTGACTCGTTTGCTGAGGCGCAGAGGCTGCGGCTCGTCGCGATCGAGGACCTGCGGGTTCGTTTTCGGCATCCATTGCTTCGCTCGGCTGTCTATCAAGCGGCCAGCGAGAGCGAGCGAAGGCAAGCTCATGCCGCGCTTGGGGACGTTCTGGACGCCGACCCGGATCGGCGCGCGTGGCACAGGGCTGCAGCCGCCGTGGGTCCGGATGAAAGTCGTGCCCAGGATCTCATCACCGCTGCAGCAAATGCGGAAAGCCGAGGGGCGCTTGACGTGGCTGTGGCGGCATTGGATCGGGCGGCCGCGCTGTCTGTGGATCCGCGTCGGCGAGCCGCGCGGTTGGTGGAAGCGGCCGAGATCGCACTCGGAGGCGATAGGGGCCAAGAAATCGCTGCGAGGCTTCTCGCGTCCGTCAACCTAGCAGATCTCGACCCAGCGCGCCGGGCGCTATTTGCGTGGCTCCGGGACGTTTATGGACCTTCATGGTCCGGCTCCGAGCAGACTCGTTCATTTGTGCACGCGGCTGATGAGGCCAGATCGTCCGGAGATTCACTACTCGCACTGAGGCTGTTCTCGCAGGCTGCGCTCCGCCTCTGGTGGACTAATATCGACCGCCAGACTCGAGAGATTGTGGTTGGCGCTTTGGACCGACTAGAGGTCGAGCGCGACGACCCACATCTGATCATGTCTCTCGCGTTGGCCGCACCTGTCGAGCGCGGGGCGATCTTGCGGGAGCTAGTGAGGCGTCTGACGGCTGAGCCCGTAACGGACCCAATGACGGCGGTTGTACTCGGGCAGGCGGCGCAAGCACTCGGGATCTTCGATCTCGCCCATCGGATGTTTTCGTCAGCCATACCCATTCTGCGCCGGCAGGCGCGGCCCCTCTTGCTGGCCCAGGCACTTGCCGAGCAGGCCTGGGCCGCGGTACACCTCGGGAATATTGCCTCCGGTTTGCCCGCCGCCCATGAGGCGGTTGGCCTCGCCATTGAAATTGGGCTGCACCGTTGGGCCCCGGCAGCGCGCCTTGCCGAAGCAACTCTCACCGCCTTGCGCGGCGACTTCGAGCGCGCCGAGTCGCTGGCCAAGGAAGCGGAAAGCGTGCTGCTGCCCATGGGCGCCAACCCGCTGCTAGCGCTGGTCGAGCTCGCCCGCGGACGCAATGCACTCCTTCGTGGTGATCACTTAGTCGCCTATGAACACCTAAAGCGCATCTCCAATCCCAAAGACATCGCGTACCACATGTACGCCCGGTTTTGGGTGGCGGCCGATCTTGTCGAAGCTGCGATTCAAAGCGGCCACGAGCTAGAAGCCCTCGATGCGATCGCGACGCTCGAGCCGGTGGCTGCACAATCGCGGTCTCCGGTGCTCGAGATTGGCTTGAGGTTTGCGCGCGCGCTGGTCGCCCCCGATGTCGAAGCCGAGGCGTTATTTGAGGCCGCGATCACCGAGGACACCAGCCTCCCCCTCATGGTCGCCCGCAGCCAGCTGGCGTACGGTCAGTGGCTACGACGGCAACGGCGCATCGCCGAGTCACGCGGGCCGCTGCGCGCCGCTCGTGATGCATTCCAGGCGATGGGCGCCACCCCGTTCGTCGAGCGCGCAAGCCAGGAGCTGCGCGCCTCTGGCGAGAGCAGTCCTAAACGTTTGCCGCGCGCTTCCGATCGGCTTACTCCCCAGGAGCTTCAGATCGCTCAGATGGCCGCCGCCGGGATGTCTAACCGCGAGATCGGGCAGAGCCTCTTTCTCTCGCACCGCACCATCGGTTTTCACCTTTATCGGCTGTTCCCCAAGCTCGGCATCACCTCACGCAATCAACTGCGCGGGGCGCTCGAGGCCGAGGAGGTGACCGCTTAGCTCGGACGTCGATCACGCGGCCGCGCCTGGGGCCATCGGCTTCGTCACGTGCGCCGCCGATCGCAGGCCAATCCCTCTGACGATCAGCGTCACACCGAAGATGACAAGCCAGAAACCGAGAAAGATCGTCAGGAAGAAGAGAGACGAGACCGGAAAAATCACCACCACCGCGCCGGCGACGATGCTGAGCATGCCTGTGATCCCAATCCAGGGCCGCCAGCGGAGCTCGGAATGTCCGATTGCGAGGAACAGCTCGATGATCCCGAGCGCAATCCAGTAGATGCCGATCACGGTCGCCAGCACCAAAAGCGTCAGAGCTACGTGAGCAAACAAATAGATCGCAACTACGAAAGAGAAGACAGACAGCAGCGCGAAGAGGGCTCTGAGCCATCCGCTCTCGTTCGGAACCGCAAACGCGAAGACAAATTGGTAGACCGCACCCACGAGGAGCTGAGCCGCAAAGATGATCGCAATGACCACCAGCGTGGAGCTCGGCCACACGAGCGCCACGACGCCGGCCAGCACGCTGGCTACGCCGTAAGCCACGATCCAACCCCACGCGCTTCCAAGCCGCGCCAGCATTGCAGCCATTTCGCCACCCCGAGTCGTATCCATTGTCTTTCTCCTCGGTTGCCACTGATGTAGGAACCTGACTCATTGTTCCGCCCGAGCAACGCAATCGCTTCAGTCAGATGACTGGTATTTCATGAGGACAAACCCTGGGCTGAGCTCGACCGCGAGCAGCAAGGATTAAGCAGGCAATTTGCTCGTGTTCCAGCATGGCCAGTCTGTCCAACCCCTCTGCTTGCATTCGTCAAATCGCGGATAGGAGGGGACCGCGCCTACGCGCTGCTGCAAGTCGCTGAGCAAGGTCGACGCCATCACAAACCGTCGCTTGCGCACATCACTAGGACGCGGCGGATAGGCAAAGTTCCGCGACCGGTGCCCGGCATCTTGGCGATGAAGGCAGACCGCGCCTTAGTGAAGACCCCGTAGGAGCAGCGCCCCGAGCACGGCGACGGCGCAGCCGATGACGATTCCAATCGTCTGCCCTCTGGTGATCTGGCCCCGCTGCGACTGCGCTTGCATCGTGGCGAGAACCTGCTGAATCTCGTTAATCTTCTCGACGACCTGCGGATCTGCGTCCGGAGGTAGCTGGACCATCGCCTGGCGGAGAGCGTCCGATGATGGAACGGGGGCGAATGCTCGCCGCCGAGCGAGCAGCGTCAGGACCACCGCGCCGCCAAAGACAAGCCCAAGGACCAGGAAGATCCAGCCGAGCCATCGGGTTTGCGCTTTCACAACGACCGGGTTCTGCAGCGTGGCGAACTGGTATCCGCCGACTGCCAGGAGCACGGGCACCCCCCGATAGACATCGACCGTTCCGGTCGCGCCGGCCAGGAGGACCTGGTCCTGCTCTCGCATCCAGGGAAGCACGATCTCGCTCGGGCCGCTGGGAGCCTGGACGATGACGTGCTCCTCCGGGCCGCCCTTGCGAAGGTGGTTCGCGGCCGCGCTGACCACGGTGACCGGCACTACGGCATAGCAGTTGTCCGAGGGGATGCTCGCGGCGCTACAGGGCGTCGCCTGCTGGTAGGCGGCGACGGAATTCGATGGGTCGGGCAAGAGGGCCATGACGGCCCCCAACGCGATCAGGAGGGCGGCTATGGCCCCGAGCAGAACGACTTTCCACATGGCAGTTCGCGGGCCCATTCATGTCATGCAACGGCGGATGGTCGCGGTTCTCGCGACCAGGCCGCTGCTCGTTAGGCTCGGTCCAAACCGTCTAGCCGCAGGCAGTTACGGGTCCGAAGGAGAGGGCGCCCCGCCTGGGCGCCCCCTTAAAGGGCGAACTACCCGGTTAGGGCGCGCAGTAGAGCCAGATTCCTTTGACGCTGATATTCACGCCATTGTGGTTCTGGTATTCAAGCTGTGAGACCGGCGGCACCACGGGCTGTCCATTGACGACGAACTCCGCGGCTGTTCCCTGGAAGACGCTGTCGTTGACGATCGTGCCAGTGACCCGGCCCACGATGAGGCCGCCAGGTTCATACATTTCGAGCCGGAGGTCGAGCGGATTCAGCGGCGGCAGGGCGCCGGAGGTGTCGATGCTGACGAGACCCAGAACGCTATGGCAGCTCGTCGTATCCACCCGGGGACCGATGGCCGCACCCGAGTCGGCCAGGACGGTGAAAGGCCCAGAGACCTGAGTAAGAGTGCCCAGTCGGACGCTCTTTAAACGACCCTGGGAGTCGGTCGGCAGGTTGCCGACCGTAACGGTATTGCCGGTCGGGTCGATCTTGATCGGGTTGGTAACGGTCACCCCCGGCGTGCCTGAAATGCCTACTGTCCAGGAACCACTCTGCTGAGCCGATACGTTACCCGCGACCGTGGTCGTCCCCTGGGGTGCGACGGGGACTGGCTGGGCGGTGGTGTTCACCACCAGGACGTCCCGAATCGTGCTGGCGATCGCCGGAGCACTGGTGCCGAGGACGATCCCCGCGACCAACGCTCCCAGCCCGATGGCAGGCGCGATGAAGGTTCTGATTCTGGTCATCTGATTTTTCCCTCGGGTGCGGGCGGAAGTACAGCGTAGTGCAAGGCTCGCCCAAGCCGGTCACTGGCGCAGAGTGTAGATCGCCCTGAGTCTGCGGGGAAGCGGTTTTCCCCAGGTGTGTCTACATCACTTGAGAGCTCTTCAGCTTAGGTACCGGCAGGAGCATAGGTGAGTGCTCCGATCAGGTCTCGGATCTCAGTGGGGGTGAAGTCCATCGTGGCGTCGCCCACGGAGAGCTCGATCCGCTGCAGCGTTGGCGAGACAGTGGCGAACGGACGAGGGAACGTCCAGATCTTGTCGCGCGTTGCGATGTCGAGCGCCCGGCTCTGTAGGACTGCGGCTGTGACCGAAAGCTGTACGTGCATCATGGGCGCTTGGGGAGGAGCCGGGAGTACCTCGACGCCTGGGAGGTCGCCAAGCGCTTCAGCTATCGCGAGGGCGTGCTTGTAGTAGGTCGACATCAGCGGCAGACGGGATCGTAGGGCGGTGAGCGCAGAAGCTGCGTACGGCCACATTGCGAACAAGCGACCGCCGTGGCGGGTTCGCCAATCCGAGACTTCGGCCACCACGTCGGTGGGCCCGGCGATGCAACAGCCCGCGATCCCGCCTAGTCCTTTGTAGAACGACACGTAGACGGTGTCGAACAAGGCGGCGATCTCGGCTGGTGGCCGTCCGTACCAGGGTGTCGCCTCCCAAAGCCGGGCACCATCCATGTGGACCGCCGCCCCCCGTTCTCGGGCCCATCCCACTTGGGCGACGAGGTCGTCCCATCCTGGCAGGGTGCCTCCCAGGTCCCGCTGGGGCAGCTCAATAAGCAATGCCGCCGGGAGTTCGTGTATCCCTTCGAGGGTCGAGAGCGTCAACGGTGTGCCGAGCTCGCCGGCGGGGACGCCGATCAGGCCGTGCAACCGTTGATAGCCGCGTCCCTCGTGCCAGTCGAGATGACATGCGGGGTGGAATACGATGGCTCGCCGCCCAGTACGCTCGGCGTGCACGCGAAGCGTTGCTTGTTGGGCCATGGTCCCGGTCGGCAGGAACAATGCAGCGGGCTTTCCCAGTAGGGAGGCCACCTCTGCCTCGAGCTCGTCCACGACGCCTCCGCTGCCATAGCGGTCCGTTTCGACGTCGGGAGAAATGGTCCGGAGCATGTCGGCGGCGCTGCGGACGCCGTGCCAGTTGAGGAAGCGGGTACACCCGGCGCGAAGGTCTGCCAACTCCTTGTCGGTTTTCAGCGAGCGATCAGTCACGAGACTAATCTTGACATCCGCGCTACGACATAAGGTCGCGAGGATCGCTCCGATGATTGTCACCACGCCTCGGCAAGTTCATAGCGTAAAGTTCGTCGCAAGGCTCGAGGCTGTTTGGCCGTCCACCGGTCTTGTGGAACGGGTTGGAGAGGTGAAGACCATGAGCGAAGTGGATGACTTCTTGTCGGCAGTCCTGCCACGACAACGCGATGCGGACATGGCAATGCTAAATGGGGACTCGGGACCTCGAAAGACGCTGTGGTCCCATAAAGATCCGGTCACCGTCCTGGGAGCCGCCAAAACTGTGAGTGGCTGGTCCGCGGTGGCAAACCTGTTCGACTGGCTGGCAGAAAACTTCTCGAACGGTACTTCGTACGCCTTAGACGTCAGCGCTGCCGGCATTAGTGCCGATCTGGGTTACGTTGTCGGCTTGGAGCATTCGAAGGCATCGGTCGGCGGCGAGGCGCCAGCCCCGATAGCGCTACGGGTCACGCTGATCTTCCGGCGCGAGGACGGCGAGTGGAAGGAAGTGCATAGACACGCAGACCCAATTCCCGGCATCCCGTCCACCCAGGACCAGTTGGGTCGTTTCAAGTAGGCCGGAGTAGCGGCCAAGGTTCCCAATGACGATTCTGGTGGTGGGCGCGCCAACCGTAACGCGGGGACGATCCTGAAGGCCCGAAGGGCGCAGTAGCGCGGCGCCCTTAAAAGGCCGGGCTTTTCGGTCGCAACTGGGAGACTAGACGACCGGCCGACCGCCGATGCTGCCCGTTCGCAGGTCGAAATGCATGATGTCTTTGTCTCCGTTGTAGGTTCCGCCCCAACTCAGGCCGGCCCCGACCAGCGCCTTGACGACCTCCTCATGCAGCGTCATGAACCCGAACTTGGTCGGATCGGATGTCTTGCCTCTCCCGAAGTCGCCTTTCATGGACTGCTTGCGATCCCGTTTCAGCGCGTCGTGCCACCAGTCGGGCTCGGTCACGTGTTCCACCCAAGCGGGCGGACTGGCTCTCTTCTTCTTTTTCTTCTTGCCGCTCGCGGCCGCCGGCGGCTCAGCGGTATGCGCGTCCTTCCAGGCCTTTAGCGCCGGCAGGTGTTCCTGCAACGCTGTATCGAGCTCTTCCGGGCTCATCGAAAGGTATTGACGGACCAGCTCCGAGTCCGCATGCAAGAGTTTCCACTGTTCGCCCGCACGCGCCGCACGTGCCGCGCGGTCTGCTTCAGAGTCGGTCTTCGGGTTGCCCTTGAGCTTCGGCGGTTCTCGCCTGACGTCGTGGGGGGCGCCCGCCAGCAGCAGCGTGGCATGCTGGATGATCTGCAGGCTCGGCCCGCCCTCGGGACCGGCCTTCTCAGGCTTGTCGCTGTTGCCGACGAAGGGATTGTTGTCATGGTCGATATCTACGGCGAGGCCAAAGCAGTGCATGCTCGCACCACTTGTCTTTCCGGTTGGCGTCTTCGGTACACGCATGCCCGAGATATCTTTGACTCCCAGCCGTGCCGCCGCCTCGAGCGGCTTCTCGCCCGCCTTCGTGTTGACGAGGCTGGCCTCCGCCGCCGTCAGTTTCACGGCGAGCTCATGGTGCACACCGGGCGGTTCGTCGGCGCTCGATCGATGGATCCGTAACCCGAGGAAGGTGGCGTCCGGCTCCAAGCCTTGGAACCACGCGTCGATGTCCTTCTTCGTGCCTCTCTCGATGTCTCGCTTGACGGAGGCTTCCGCCGCCTCCTTCGCCGCCTTCCTCTGCTCCTCGGTCTTCCCTGCTCCTTCGCCTCCGGTCTTGGCGAGCAGGATCGCCGTTGCGATGTACTTCGCGCGCGATTCGGCGGCGCTCGCCGGCGTGGCGGCCTTCGCGGCCTTCGCCGGCTTGACCTTGCTTGCTGGCTTGGTGCTACTCGCTGGCTTGGAGCTATCCACGGCACCAGTTGGCTTGCCGGCGGCCGGTTTGAGGTCGCCATGCAGCGCGCGCAATGCGTCGAGGATGTCGCCTGAACCTTTTTTCCGGTCTTCGCCGGCAGCGACGCCGCGCATCAGTTCTTCGTGGGCCACCGCGACCGGGACTACGGTAAAGTTCGAGCGCAGCGGCGCTGCCATCGATC
>Ga0207646_10000834_pt1 | contig 40111 bp, 47 predicted proteins | sample KBSK5502metaG_FD_184343 | JGI IMG/M metagenome (GOLD analysis project Ga0207646, IMG submission 184343) | Corn, switchgrass and miscanthus rhizosphere microbial communities from Kellogg Biological Station, Michigan, USA - KBS K5-50-2 metaG... | ecosystem: Host-associated > Plants > Roots >... | reverse complement strand
GTCGTTCGTGCTGTCGCCGATCAGGACTGCCCGTTCCTTCTCGACTTTCAATTCGTCCAGAATCCTCAACAGCATGCCAGGTTCCGGCTTCAGTCCGTAGCCGTTGTCCCCGCCGACGACGTACGCGAAGTGGTGGGCGCCCAATCCTTGCAGGATTTTCGTCGTGTACTCCAGCGACTTGTTCGTGGCGACGGCCTTGTGCGTGCGGGCGAAATGCGTGAGGACGGGTTCAATGCCGGGATAGAACTTCGTGTGATCGAGGCAATGGGAGAGGTAATGCCCGCGGAAGACCCGCAGCGCGTCCTCGTAGCGCGATTGGTTTTCCTCGCCGACGGCGCTGCGGAGCAGACGTTTGATACCATCGCCGACGAAGCCGAAGATCTCTTCCTGCGGACGCGCGTGAAGTCCTAGGTCGCTCAGCGTGAGATTGACCGCCGTGGCGATGTCCCATTTGGACTCGATCAGCGTGCCGTCGAGATCGAAGATGAGCAGGTCCATTTTGTGCATGTCGTGGAGTATAACAGATTAGAGGCGTTCGATGAGAAGCCCGACGATGGCCGCCAGCCCGCCGCTGACCGCGACGGCGTACCCGATGCCGCCGAGCACGAACCACAGCCGGATGCGGCGGTGCTCGTCGGGCGTGAGCTGGGCGTGGTGACGCGTCGGATGGATCCACCAACGTCGAGGAAGAGGGCCGTGCTGAATCAGGACGCGACGCAGCACGACGTGGTACCAGAAGCCGGTGGGCACCCCTTCAACCAGCCCGGCCACCAGCATGAGCAGCCCGATGTTATGGAACACGTGCGGCGTGATGATCGTGATCAGATAGCCCAACAGGCCGATCCCGAGCAGTGCCGCGAGCAGGATGCTGATTTCAAGCATGCGTGAACGGGTCCTGTCGCCGCATCACCCGGACGTGCTCAGACCCTTTCGCCGTCGCAGCCCCGCAGACTCGGCTGTAGGCTCTTCCGCTCCGCCCGGGTCCCATGCGGCGCCACCCGTAAGAGGCCGGAGCGGGGCCTGCCTCAAACGCGGCCGTGAAGGAGCGCCCTTTCCGCCATTGTCCATCATCGAGGGCGCGCCGCTCGGGAGCGGGAGGCAGCCCCACGACAGGCCGATGGTTGGCTTGGCGTCACCGCGACGCGCAGAGCGTGACCACGACCTCGTCGCCGGCGACGTCGGCGGAATGGACCACGTTCGCGGCGAGGTCGAGCCGGTCGCCCGGCTCGAGGATAATTTCTTCTTCCCGCATGCGGATGCGCATGCGGCCGCTGACCACCCAGCGAATCTCGGCCTCGGGATGGGCATGGTCGCCGTAGACGTCCCCCGGCACCATGTCGAACCGGTAGGGTCGGAGGCCCTCTTGCTCCAGGCGGGCGCGGACCTTGTTGATGGTGATCTGCCCGGCGTTGGCCGGCCAACGGGTGACGGTGATCTTATTCATCAGGGACGGATTGTAGCAGAAAACCCTTTCTTGACGCATCGGGAAACGCGTGTTAGAGTTCCGTAGTTTTCTTTATGAAGACCACCAACTCCAAGAAGCTCTTCGAGGCCGCGCTGCGATTGATGCCGGGCGGGGTGAACAGCCCGGTCCGCGCCTTCCGGGCGGTCGGCACGCTGCCGCATTTCATCGCACGCGCGAAGGGAGCCAAGCTCTACGACGCCGACGGCAACGCCTTCCTCGATTACGTGATGTCCTGGGGGCCGTTGATTCTCGGCCACGCGCTGGCTCCCGTCGTCAAGGCGGTGGCCCGCGCGACCGCGCGGGGAACCAGCTACGGCGCGCCGACGGCGCTCGAAGTCCAACTGGCGGAAATGATCAACGAGGCCGTGCCCTCAATGGAGCGCATCCGCCTGGTCAGCTCGGGGACCGAGGCCGTGATGAGCGCCATCCGGCTGGCGCGGGCCTATACCGGCCGCGACGCGATCCTGAAATTCGAGGGCGGCTACCACGGCCATGCGGATTCGCTGCTGGTCAAGGCCGGCTCCGGCGCCATGACTTTGGGCATTCCCGACAGTCCCGGTATCCCGGCCGACTTGGCTCGGCACACCATGACGGTTCCATACAACGACATCGGCGCGGTCGAACGTCTCCTGGAGGCGCATCATGCCAACTTCGCCTGCGTGATCGTGGAGCCGGTGGCGGGCAATATGGGCGTGGTGCCGCCCCATGGGGATTTTCTGAACCGCCTGCGGGATCTGACCCACCACTACCGCATCGTGCTCATCTTCGATGAAGTCATCACCGGCTTTCGCGTGGCCTACGGCGGAGCGCAAGCCCGCTATGGCGTCACTCCCGACCTGACCTGCCTCGGCAAGATCATCGGCGGCGGACTTCCGGTCGGGGCATACGGCGGGCGGGCCGACATCATGAAGCTGATCGCGCCGGAGGGGCCGGTCTACCAGGCGGGAACGCTGTCTGGCAACCCCTTGGCCGTTACGGCCGGCATCGAGACCCTGAAGCAGCTGAAGAAGGCCGGCGTCTACCGGCAGTTGGAAGAGCGGGGACGGTTGTTAGGGAGCGGCCTCATCCGTGCCGCGCGCGAAGCCGGGATTTCGGTGACGCTCAACCGGGTGGGCTCGATGATGACGATGTTCTTCACGCCCGGGCCGGTGACCGATTACGCGTCGGCCAAGAAGTCCGACACCCAAGCCTACGCCAAGTTTTTCCGCGCGATGCTGAGCCAGGGAATCTATCTGGCGCCGTCGCAGTTCGAGGCCGCCTTCCTCTCCACCGCGCACACTCCTGCGGACATCGCCAAAACCGTGAAGGCGGCGCGCGCCGCCTTCGCCAAACTCAAAATCAACTAAAGTGCTCTAAGCGACTTCGGGCCGGGGGAGCCTCCTGCGAAGAGCAGGCCTGTCGCGGGGCTGCCTCCCGCTCCCGATCGGCGCGCCCTCGATGATGGACAATGGCGGAAAGGGCGCTCCTCCACGGCCGCGTTAGAGGCAGACCCCGCTCCGGCCCTTGCCGAATTTTGTTTTGCAAGACGGGAGACACCAGTGATGCCGGAGGCGGAGGGGTGGCGCCGAATGGGACCCGGGCGGAGTGGAAGAGCCTACAGCCGAGTCCGCGGGACTGCGACGGCGAAAGGGTCTGAGCACGTCCGGGTAGTTCGGCGACAGGACCCCAAAGCCGCAGGCGACAGGAGACGTCGGTTACTCGTCTTCCTCTTCTTCTTTGTCCGCGCGTTCTATGGCGGCTTGCTGCTCCATCGCGTTGTGCAGCAGCGCCCGGATGAACATGGAGGCCACCGACCCCACGGACAGGGTGCCCCCGGGCGGCACCGCGATCTTGCCTTCCTTGACCATCCGCTCCAGCCACTTCTTTTGATCCTGGCTGATCTGGAACTTGACCTCGACCAACTCCTCTTTTGCGCCGAATGGATCCATAGTAATGGTCTCCCTTATTTCTTCTTATCTTCGGGTTCTTTGAACAGCAGATAGAGCAGGACGACGAAGCCGACGGTGACGGCGGCGATGGCAAACCAGGTGCCGATGTTCTGCATGGTCAATCGCCGCCTTTCGCGTTCGTGAGCCGCTCGCGCAGGTCGCGCGGGAGCTTGACCAGCTTGCCTTTGGCATCCACCGCGGCCAGACGGGCCGAGCCTTCGACCACCAGCCGTCCGCTCGTCTTCTCCCGGATCTCATGCGTAAACGTGAAGCTCGCGGCGCGCATGTCCGTGAGCCTGGTGGCGACGCGCAGCGTCTCGCCGTAGCGGGCCGGCGAGCGGTAGCTGAGCTCGGCCTGCACCACCGCGAAAAGCGTCCCCGCGTCCATGAAGGACTTGACCGAGAGCCCCTGCGTCTCCAGCCAGTGCGTGCGTCCCTGCTCGAAGTAGCGCAGGTAGTTGCCGTAGTAGACGACCCCGCCGCAGTCCGTGTCCTGATAGTAGATGCGGATGTCCATCGTATGGGTCTGTGGCTTTGCGCTCATGGTCAGAGCTCGAGCGTCGGGAACTTGGGGAGCGAGGCGTCGGTGACGCCGGTCACTTTCACGATCAGCGCATAGAGCTGGTTGTACCGTTCGGCCGTGACCGGCTCGAAGCCGTGGCCGAGCGGAGATTTGTGCGCGGCGTCCATCAGCGGTTTCATCTGCGGCCACTGGGTCTGGAAGGTTTGCCCCATCGGATCGCCGAGCGCGGCCAGCGCGCGAAACTGCGCCACCAGCGGCAGCTTGTACTTGCCGTCCACGTCGTCCAGAAAGCACGTTTTGCAGGTTTCCTGCAGCGCCGCCGGCAATTGCTCGGGTTTGACGTCGTTCGCTTTGATCTTGTGTTGTTTGAACAATTGCACCTGCGCGAAGGCTTCCAGCGCGCGCACTGCGGTGGCGAGCGCCGCGTCGAAGGCGCGATCCTGCTCAGCCCGCCGTCGAGCGTTGGCGAGAAGGTCCGGCGCGATCGCCGCCTTCACGTCGGCGGGGTCCAGGACCAGCTTTTCGAGAAAGCCCGAGTTCTCTTTGAGGCGCGGGATCAGCTGCTTCACGCCTGGAGGGCCGCCGAACACCGAGGCCATGTCGAGGGCCTTCACGGCGGTTTTCAGTGATTCCCAGGCCGGCTTGTATTGAAAGCGGTCCCAGCAGCCGTAGGCGTCGGCCAGATCGGCAAACGCATGATAGAGCGGTTTCTGCCCGCCGCTGACGCGCGCCTCGATGTGGCGGAAGGTCGCTGCCGCCGCGGCGAACGAGCCGCGATTGAATTGCTCGGCAGCCTGGCGGCGTACGCTCATCGCGGCTTCGGTCCAGGGGTTGTCCTGCTGCCAGGTGTGCGCCTGGCCGTTGATGAGGACGAGCTCGCCCACCGGCGCGTCACCGGCGACAAGGGCCGGCTTCAGCGTGAGGAACTGCGAGGAATGCGCCAGAGTCGCCAGGCTCGCCGCCGCCGCCATGGCCGCGGTGGCCCGGCTCAAATCCACCGTCAGCTCACCCGGTCCGAGGCCCCAGACCTTTAAGAGATCCATAAGCGGCTGGTTGAGGGCCTTATAGCAGGCGCCGAAGCCATGAGGGTCGGGCGTGACGATCCAGTCCCACTTCTTCGGCAGCTTGATCAGATTCGGCTGGATCTGTGTCTCGATCTGGGGGCGCAAATCCTCCGGGATGAAGAAACAGAGGCACTCGGGGTTCAAACGGTTGATCGTCGCGACGCAGGGCGATGGATCGCCGACGAGGGCGATCAGCAGGGCTTTTGTCGAGACTTCCGCCGCCACGCGCGGACTATAACATCATGCCGTTCAGCCCGGCAAGGCAGGGCGTGAGGCGGAATGCAGGGTGTGTTGTTTCAACTGAGCGATAAGGTAGAGGACGATGCCCAGGTTGAGGAGCAGCACTCCAATCTTCGGCCCCGTGACCTGCTTGACGATTTCATAGAGCTCGAAGGGAATAAAGACACTGGTTGAAACCACAGTCAGATAAGCAGCCCAGGCGCGTTCAAACCATAATCCCAGCCCTTCGGTCAGCAGCAGACCCGCGTAAGCGAGGCTCACGACGCTCACCATCAGGACGCTCTCCGGTTGCAGCGCCTTGACCTTGAGGACGAGAGCGTGGAGCAGGCGGGAGTGGGCGTCGAGATGAAGGGTTTCCAGGAGCTGCGTGAACAGGGAGGCGATATCGGCATGGACCAGATTGAGGAGCCCCAAGCCGAGGACCAGCAGCAGCCCCCCCTTCAGGAGCTTGAAGCCGGCAATCAGCGCGATGCCGGTATGGTGTCGCTTACCCATCGTGGGAGCCGCCACGCGCGGACTATAACATCATGGCTGGAAAGGCGGCTTGCTCCACTCTTGATGCCAACACACCCCGCAACGCAATAGTTGCTCCAACCCTATATCTGTACTGCCGGGAGGTACGCCTCCACGATTATCGGGAAGAGGTACTAGAGCACCAGGACAGCCTGGCACTGGACATTTTGACGACATCGTATACTTACACCTCCTAAATTTTAATCCAGACGAATGAACGGGCTAATAGTGTCTGCGTGGTTTTGCACTTCTGGCAGACGCCATCCTCGAATCTGTATTGGAGGCGGTATTGAGATGAGATATGCGTGTGGACGCCCACCCAATGCTCAGGCGCGGTGATGCCGAGACAGGGCAGGCAGGTCGGTCTGGGATCTTTGCGCAGCTCCTGCATGACGTGAAAGACCAGGGCATTGGTGTTCTTCATCTGGTTTGCAGTTTCCTTCGTGGAAATTTCCGCCGCCATGCACCGGACTATAGCATGCCCGTGCGCCCGCCGCCACCCGCTAAAGGCTTGACAGAATCTGGCCTACGAAATACCCTGCATGAGGCTGTTGCAGGAGATTTGAATAAGATGGCTGATACTCGCGAAGGGTTTTATAAAATCGTAAAAACTGTTGCGAGCCCGCTTCGGTTCTTTGCAGTAGCCGTCGTAGCGCTCGCGGCTCTTATCATCGCATTAGCGTGGAAATCCTCGCTACCGCCCGACGTTACTTCTACGTTGATAATAATTGCGTTCGCCGCACTGATCCTTCTAATCATCATTGTGGCATTCTTGGTTATCTTCTACCCGAAAAAGCTTGTCTTCGACCAAGAGGCACATTTGACCGTATTGCGTGAGCATCTCGGAGACAATGAGTTGCAAGTTCTTTATCTTCCAGGTCAACTCCCGGGCACGGAACCTCCGGCCCGGATCACAGACGGTTCACCATAAGGGATAAAAATGGTCCTTCTGATCACATACGATCTTAACCGTCCCGGACAGAACTATACCTCTTTGCACGAAGAGATAAAAAAGGCTGGAACTTGGTGGCATCATCTTGAATCTACATGGATCATCGAGACCGATCTGACCCCAAAACAGTGGTACGAGAGATTGGTCTCCCACATCGATCGCAACGACAATCTGATCGTTTTTGAAATCACGAGCAACTACTATGGATGGGCTCCTAAGGAAGCTTGGGACTGGTTAGCGAACCGCCGGTTTCGTCACTAGCTTCGGAGGCGGCAAAAAGGGGACAGGCTACTTTAATTGCGGCACAATAAGGGCGCTTTGAGTGTGGAGAGAGAAAATGGAGTCAGGCACCATTTCCCGCTGAGGATGGACGGGTTTACCCCTGCAATGGTGAGTCTTTGAGTTGGGGGACGGTGTCGCTGGGCATTCTGTTTCTGCTGTGGGGCGCAAGCTATAAGCTTTCGCAGTACCTCAAAGCATCCGGCCGAAGCCTTATCGGCGCCGCGATCGAGTGGGGGGTCATCGGGTGTTTCGGATGGTTTGCCTATGACGCCGCCAAGGTCGGAGACCTCGCAATGGGGATCGTGTTCGCGATGTGTGTCGTGACGCAGCTCACCGTGACCGTGGTGCTTCCCCCTCCCTAAACATCCGAACTGGCAAAAGGGGGGACAGGCTACTTTAGTTGCGGCGGACCAGCGCTTGGTCCGCCGCCAGGTTCTCCCCTCTCTCAGAACTACTTGTCTTGCTTTTGCTCAGCTTTATCGCGCCCCTTATCTCCATGTTCACCCGCAACCTCATCGGCGCGATTCAGACCGCGCACGGCACCGCCTTTGTTGCTGTGCTGGTTGTCTTTCTTTATATCGTCCCTATCCTTGTCCCTGTCAGCGTCCCTGTCAGCCCGCGGTCGGTCCATGCTGCGCTCTTGACCACCAGCCCCTGACGATGGCCCCCCACCGCCATTCCGAGCAAACGAACCTGTACCAAAACCAAGAACAAAAACGAGAGCAAGTGTACCAACGACAAGCGTCCTCATAGTATTCTCCTTTGTTCCAGCGCTAACGTTTGCTAAGGGACGTGGCGTAATTGGGTGCCGTCAAATTATCGATGCGAGCTTCGACCCTATCTCCGACTGTGATGTTGTTGTCCATGGTCGTCGCCTTATCAACCTGTAGACGCACTTGCTTACCAGACAACACGTCCCGTACGACGTAGGAACCTTCCTCCTTCTTCAGCAATTCACCCTCTATCATTGGGTAACGGGCCGTTACCTTCGCGTTCCCTTTCTCCGCAGCCTTTTGGAGGGATCGGGCATAGACATCACTGGGGATGTGCGCAATCCTAGCCACGACCGTGTCTCCTACCTTCAGAGTGGTGTTCTCCTGGGTGAATTGGTCCACATGCACGCGTACTTCCCGTCCAGAACTGTCCCGCACCGTGTAAATTCCTTCCTCTATCTTAAGGACCTCTCCTTTTATAACGTGCGGAAGACCCCCATTCCATTGGGAGTTGGAGGGATTCGCCTTTTCTGCCGCGTAAGTCAGCATTCCGAAGCCCAGCAGCATCATTGCTGCCAGCGTCATCAATCCAATGTTCCTTTTCATATTCATGTCACATCTCCTCTCTGAGAGTGGTTCGTCGAAGGGCCAACTCTCGCCCTCTAGGGATTTAGACGAGGGCTGGCACCAAAGGTTTTCCACAGGACATAAGTTATTAAAGTTATTAGACTTTTTGTGCTATAACAGGCGTCTCCAAGGAAGCAGCAACCTGTAGGTCCGATCTGTGGTAGAAATGGGGTCCGCACCAAATAAAAAAATTGGGGTCAGACTCGATTTAGCCGCGAGCCGGTGGTAAGAAAATCATTGTGTCGAACCGTAAATCGTTTGTTGTGCTAGGGATCGATCTCGCGGGTTCGCCGCGCCGTCCGACGGGCCTGTGCCTCCTGTGTGGCTTGAGGGCTCAAACGCACGTCGCGTTCAGCGACGAGGACATACTGAACGCGGTGCAACTAGCCCGGCCCGATCTCGTTCCCATTGACGCTCCGCTCAGCCTGCCCAAAGGGCGAAGGACGATCCATGACCGCTCAGGCGAGCATTTTCGCGAGTGCGATCTTGCGCTGCGACGGCTTGGGATTCGGTTCTTTCCCATCACGCTTGGCCCCATGCGGATGTTGACCGAGCGTGGCCTGGCGCTGAACGCGAAGATACGCGCGATGGGTTATCGTGCGGTCGAGTGTTACCCCGGCGCCGCGCAAGACCTGTGGGGCATTCCCCGCCAGCACCAAGACCGCAAGGATCTGCTGGCTGGGCTGAGAAAACTCGGCGTGAGAGGCTTGACCAAGGCGGCAACCAGCGATGAGCTGGACGCCGCGACAGCAGCTCTGGTGGGTCAGTGGGTTCTGTCGGGCTGTGGAGAGATGCTCGGCGGCGAGGATGGGATCTGTATCCCTTCAGGCAGGTTCCCGAGAAAGGCCGTGAGTTAGCATCATGGAACCGCACTTTCCCCACGTCTAGAATCGTATAGAATGAGGAAAAGAGAAGAATTAGGAAATGGGGTCTGGCCCCCATTGCAAAAAGGGAGGTCGCTATGCGGTCACGCACGAATCTATTCGCAATCGCCATCCTGTTGATCAGCCTGTCGGGATGCAGTTATCTGTTTTGGCCACGGGCCGATGAGTATCTTGAGAAAGCCAAAGGGGCGAACGGGGTCGAGACGCTGCTAAACCTCACGACCATGATGGAGGCAAGCGCCAAGGCCTCACGTGGCGGCAAGGGGTACGATGCGCCGTTGAATGATCTCCACAACCAGTTTCACGCCTTCGACAGCGCGTTGTGCGGTGTGACCAAGGAACAGGCTGAAACCCCGGTCTACGCCCGCGCCGTCACCCAGCAAAAGGAGCTGACGGCCATCTTCAAGCGTTTGTGGAAGTACAAAGATGATCAGCCGCGGCGCGACGATCATCTGGATCTGTTTGCCCAGGAGGTCCGAGAACTCCGCGGGACGTTGCAGCGCTTGAAGTAGGAAGAGGAGATATATGGATCTCGATGCGTTTCGGCAGATGGTGGCCAAGAACCCCAAGGGATTTCTGGGACGATACGGCCTTGGGAACAAGATCATGCAGGAAGGTGGGAATCTTGAGGAAGCGGTCGAGCACCTGCGCGTCGCGGTTCAGCTCGATCCCGTGCATGTCGCCTCGCACCTTGCCTTGGGCCGCGCCTTGGCCGCCCTGGGGAGGAAAGAGGAAGCCAGGCCGGTACTCACAGCCGGTATCAACGCGGCCTCATCAGGCCGCTCGAACGGCGGAATGGACCTCATTCCGGAGATGCGCGCGTTGCTCCAGACGTTGGATTAACATTTTCAATCCTGCGGGCGTGACGATTTTGAAAAGGAGGAATTATGGGTCTTTGGGAGTTCTTGATACTGCTCGTTGTCGCGGGTATTTGTGGCGGCATCGGCCAAGCCATTGCAGGGTACTCACATGCCGGCTGCCTCGGCTCAATCGCACTAGGATTCATCGGCGCGCTGCTGGGCTTGTGGCTGGCGCGGGCGATGCATCTTCCGGAACTCCTTGCCATTAGGATTGATCACGACGTGACCTTTCCAATCGTTTGGTCAATCATCGGTGCAACGTTATTCGTCGCCGTGTTGGGCCTACTCATTCGCCGCCCGCGCGTGTAAACATAAGTATGCGCTCTCTCCAAGAATATAAACGGAAGCGTCGTTTCACCAAGACTTCCGAGCCGATTCCTCAACGGAAAGAGTCCAGGACCGGTCGTATATTCGTGGTACAGAAGCATCGCGCCAGCCATCTTCATTACGATTTGCGGCTGGAAGCCGACGGAGTACTGAAATCCTGGGCGGTTCCGAAAGGTCCCTCGCTCGATCCCGCCGTGAAGCGATTGGCGATGGCGGTCGAGGACCACCCGGTCGACTACGCGACCTTCGAAGGCGTGATTCCCGAGGGAGAATACGGCGGCGGCACGGTCATGGTGTGGGACCATGGCAAGTATCGTCCGGAAGACACTGAGGACGTGTCCGGAGCGCTTCGCAAGGGCGAGCTGAAATTTACCTTGAATGGGAAGAAGCTCAAAGGTTCTTGGGTGCTGGTGCGCACGGGTCATCGCCAATGGCTGTTGATCAAGCATCGGGATCGCTATGCGTCCAAGAAGGATGTGACCTTGGCGGCGCCCAAGTCCGTCCTCACCGGACGCGTTCTTCAAGAAATTGCGGCGGACGAAGGCGGGAACGTCGAGAAGGCGGCGACCGGCGACCCGTCGAGGGGCTCTCGTCGCAGATGAAAGAACCGGTCCGGCCGATGCTCGCCACGCTTGTGGCAGAACCCTTCGTTCGTGCGGGCTGGATCAACGAAGAGAAGTATGACGGGATTCGTGCCTTGGCCTATTGCCATCGCCGGAGCGCGCGGCTGTACACGCGGAACCTCCGTGATATTTCGGCCGAGTTCCCAGAAATCTGTCATGCGTTGAAGGGGCTTCCCGAAGAGAACCTGGTGCTGGACGGCGAGCTGGTGGCCTTCGATCGAGAGGGGATTTCCCGCTTTCAGCTCCTTCAAAGGCGGGCGATGGGCGAGAAAATCCGTCCGGTGTTTGCCGTCTTTGACTGTCTGGTGCGAGACGGAAAAGAGATGGTGCACCGGCCGCTCTCGGAGCGGCGAAAGGCGGTGGAAGCCATCGTCCCCCGGCGCGGCGAATTATTGATGTGGTCCCGGCGGCTGTCATCCAATGGGCGCATCGCTTATCGAATGGCTCAAGCAAAGGGCTGGGAAGGGATCATCGCCAAGGACGACGCTTCGCACTATGAGATCGGCAAACGCTCCCGGAGCTGGCTGAAGGTCAAATGCCGCAAGGAATCCGAATTCGTCATCGGCGGCTATAGCGCACCTGCCGGTTCGCGGACCCATTTCGGCGCGTTGCTGGTGGGGCTCTTCGATGGGGGGAAATTGCGGTTCGTGGGCAAGGTCGGAACGGGATTCGCGGCATCCACGCTGGCCGCTCTCATGGCGAAAATGAGAGGACTTCAAACAGATCGGCCGGCCTTTTCCCCCGCGCCGGCGGCTCGCGGGGTGACCTGGGTTCGCCCGCGCCTGGTCGCGCAGATAGCGTTTGTGGAATGGACGGCGGACGGCAAGCTTCGGCAGCCGGCGTTCCTGGGGCTGCGCGTGGATAAGAAGCCGTCGGAGTGCACCTGGAGATCGCGTGAGACCTAAGGGACGAGAGAGCATCACGGTCGCCGGCGTCCTGATCAGCCACCCGGACAAGGTCTGGTGGCCGGCCGACTCCTTCACAAAACTCGATGTCGTGCAGTATTACGATGATGCGGCGTCGTTCATGCTCCCGTGGATGAAAGAGAGACTCCTCACGGCTGAACGGTGCCCGGACGGCATGCGGGGAGAGTGTTTCTATCAAAAAGACTTTTCCAAGGGGCTTCCTGCCGGTGTCCCGACGAAAGTCGTCTTTTCAGAAAGCGCCAATCGCGCCGTTCATTATGTGGTCGGCGGGTCGAAGAAAACCTTGTTGACCTTGGTGAATCTCGGTTGTCTTGCCATCCACGTCATGAACTGCCGGGTCCGATCCCTGGAACAGCCGGATTGGCTGGCCTTCGATCTCGATCCCTCGTCAGGCAAGTTTGCCGATGCGGCCAGGGCCGGAGTCTTGCTGCAGGGGATCCTGGAGGAATTAAAACTCCGTTCCTATCCCAAAACCTCTGGTGGGCGGGGGTTGCACGTCTTTCTGCCTTTGCGGCCCGGGTTGACGCAAGAGGGGGCACGTTCGTTCGCCGCCGCCATCGGACGCGACATGGCGAAGCGAGAGCCCCGGCTCGTGACGGTCGAGCAAGCAAAGAGTAAACGGCGGGGACGCGTGTTCATAGATACCCTCCGGAATGCCTTCGGACAGACAGTCGCGGCTCCCTATTCGGTACGTCACCGCCCGCACGCGCCGGTGTCCGTACCGCTGGACTGGGACGAGGTCGACCCCAAGCTTGATCCGGCGCGATTTACCATCAGGACCATCGAGCGCCGTCTGGCCGGGAGGAACCCCTGGGCCGCCTTTTGGAAAGTTCGACAAAATCTGCCAGAACTTGCCTGAGTAAGTGGGGAAGGGAAATCGGGGTTAGACTCGGATGAGCCTCGATCTTAATTGTGAGGAGGTAGAACTATGCTGACCTGGAAAGGGATACTCATCGGGCTGGGGTGTGTTGTGGCGGCACTCTCGCTTATGGGGGCCGAACAAAGCAGGGATTCTGTGAAGGATGCGTATGCGTGCTTGCGCGAGGCATCAGGAGCTTATACAAATATTGGCAAGGACAAACGTGCGGGTGAGGAAGTGTACGTTGCTTGTATGCACGCAAGGGGGTATGAACAAAAGATAGCCTGGCAAATCTACAAGGAGTGGTTAATGCGAGATGACTGATCGAGTCACCCCTCCACGCGTTGCACTTCTGTTCGATTTAGACGGCACACTGGTGGACAATGTCTACCAGCATGTCTTAGCGTGGCGAGAGGCCTTCGAGCAGGTCGGAATCGAGTTGGCGGTCTGGCGCATCCACCGCCAGATCGGCATGAGCGGCGGCCTGTTCGTGAATGCCCTCATGCGGGAGATCGGCCATCAGGTGACCGCCGAAGAGGTCGAGCGGATCCAGCGCTTGCACCGGGAGGCGTACAACCGGCAGGTGCACTATGTTCGCCCGCTTCCGGGCGCGCGCGACCTGCTCGCCTATCTCTCTCAGATGAAGGTTCCGCATGCGATTGCGACGAGCGGCTACATCGAAACCGCCCAGCATACGCTGAAAGTACTTGAGGTCGGTCCCGACGTGCCCATCGTCACTCGCGATCAGGTCGCCCATGCCAAGCCCGATCCTGACCTGTTCCTCGCCGCGGCTGAGCGACTCGGCCGGCCGATCAGGGACTGCATCGTGGTTGGAGACAGCGTCTGGGACCAGCTTGCCGCACGACGCGCCTGGGCGCTCAGCGTCGGTCTGTTGTCAGGCGGATACGGAGAAGATGAGCTCGTGCGCGCGGGCGCGTATCGTGTCTATCAGGACCCGGCCGACTTGATGAAGCACCTGGATGAAATCGGCATCCGTGTGGAAAATTAAGGTCAGACTCGAATGAGCCGCGAGCCCGCGCAACCTTTCGGTGTTAGCCGTGCTGCTTGAAGTATTGCACGGCGCGTTCATGCTTCTCGGCCGCTGCCTGCGTCTTGAAGGTTCCCAAGTTGCGGCGCTTGCCGGTCTTGGGATTCTTCTTCCTCGAATAGAGCCGATACTGGCCTGATTTCAGCTTGCGAATCATCGAAGCAGATTATAACAAACAAGAAATCAGCCCGTTCTCTTTTTCTCATTTTTCGGTTCTATGGTATACATAGGCGCCATGACGCGCCGTTTCCCTCTTTTCCTTCTTGGACTGTGCCTCATCGTCTGCCCTGAGACTGCCCAGGCGGAGTCACCTGCTCCGAGCGTGCATTGGGGCGCGCTCGCCTACCCTGATCAGCAGCGGACGCTGGATGCCGGAGTGACCTTCAATCGGTTCACCGAATTCAGCGCGACGAGCCGGTACAACTCCACCATCAGAGAGACAATGGGATTCAATTTCGCGACATTGAGCTGGACGGAACGCTTCAGCGACTGGGGGACGAATCTCACGGTTGGGGCGGGGCCTACGCGCGACGAACCGACGAACACCTTCCAGAACGGATTCATACATCGAGCATTAGGGTTCGCGCCTGTCCCTGTGGGCGCCGTCCGCGAAGCGACCGACTTTATGATCGATGGATCGCTGACGCGATGGGCCCAACTCTTCGACCAGCACGACAGTGGTTTCGCCGGCTTGGGATTCTCGTCCGGCTCTCTGTATCACGAGGGCTTCGCGCGACTCGGCACGCGGCGGCTCTCGTTCGGTCTGCCGTTCGCCCGGCTGTCCGTCATGGGTCGCTATAGCCAGCTCTATCACAGCTCCGCGTTCAATCAGGTGGCCGGCCAGGCGTATCTCGGACAGGCCTCGCTGGGCTTCGCCAATTACACCCGTTACGGGGACGGTGAACGGCCCCGATGGGAGCTGGAGTTGGGGGTGACGTGGGATACCGGGCTGTTTGTCGATCCCCAGGGCCGTGCCAAGAGGGAATTCTTCGGTACCGCGGCTCTGCGGTTTCCCTATGGCGTGTTCGAGACGTGGAACGACGCCATCAACTTCAAAGACAAAGGGCCGACGTATGGAGTGCGGCTGATGTTTGATATTCTGGCTCTCTCGAACAGGTAGCATCTGCGTGAGGTGACATGGAGCATTCGATGACCTCGCCGCGGATCCATGAACATCGCAAAGCGGCGGCCCGCGCCGGGCTCAATTACGTCACGGATGGCGTTGCCGGCATCCATCGGCGCCGTTCCGGGACGGGATGGATCTACTACGCCCCGAGCGGTGCGCGCATCAAGAACCCAAACATTCGGAAGCGGCTCAACGCGCTGGCGATCCCGCCGGCCTGGACCGACGTGTGGATTTGCCAGGATCCCGACGGCCACATCCAGGCGACGGCGCGCGACGCCCGTGGCCGGAAGCAGTACCGCTACCATCCCTCGTACCGCGAAACGTGCGACCGGTCGAAGTTTCGCCACATGCTCGAGTTCAGCGAGGTCCTCCCGATCATCCGGGAACGCGTGGAGCGCGATCTTCGCGCCGGCGACCTGACCCGGCGTCAACTCCTCGCCACCGTGGTGCGGCTGCTAGACAAGACGCTCATTCGCGTGGGCAACGACGAATATGTCCGCGAAAATCGTTCCTTCGGGCTGACGACTCTACGCAGGAGACATGTGCGGATCGAAGGGACCTTGTTGCGATTCAGCTTCCGGGGCAAAAGCGGGGTCGAACACTCCGTGGCCGTCGCCGAGCCCCGGCTCGCCCGCATCATCCAGCGGTGCCGGGACCTGCCGGGGCAGGAATTGTTCCAATACCTCGATGAATCCGGGAAACGTCAAACCGTTTCGTCGGACGACGTGAACGCCTATCTTCGGGAAGTCACCGATCGCGACGTCACGGCCAAGGAGTTCCGCACCTGGGGAGGCACGATGCTGGCCGCCATGGAGCTGCGGGCGATGGGGCCTGCGGCGAGCCGTCGTGAAGCGGACCGGAACATTGTCCGGGCGATCGACGCGGTGTCAGAGCGGCTCGGCAACACGCGCGCCGTCTGCCGGAAGTACTATGTGCACCCTGCGCTGGTGCAGGCCTACCTCCTGGGCCTCACCGCCCCGCTGCCCCCCACCACGCGGTCACGCCCCGCCCGCCGCAAGCAGCCTTCCGCCGCGCTGCGGCGCGACGAGGTCGTGGTCCTGCAATTTCTCCAAGAGAAAGTATCAGGCGCCCATTAAGGGGGGCAGAACGTGGAGCCACATTCCTTTCAGTTTCGATGACTTAGAGGCGGAAAGTAACCTTGAGACAGGGAGCGGTGTCAGAGTAGGTGATGAGTGGTATATTAAGGAAAGGAGGCTCACCATGATTCGCCTCGGTGCAGTGATCATCTTAGTTCTGGCGCTGTTCATGTTGCCGCTTCCGGCCCATGCGGCGTCCACATCGCTGAGTTTCGGTATCGGGATCGCCCCATCACCGCCGGTTGTCGTTGCGCCGCCGCCACCGTATTATGCGGCGCCGTACCCGTACCCTTATCCCTATCCATACGCCTATTACCCTTATCCTTATGCGTATGAACCAGGGTTCTATGTCGCCCCGCCGGTTTTCGCGTTTCAGTTCGGCTGGGGAGGAGGGCACGGGCATTTCAGGCATCATCACTGGCGCTAGCGCAGGCTCGCCGGTAGGAGGTGCGCGATGTTCCGTCTCGGTGCCGCCATCATCATCATGTTGCTGCTGCTGCTGCCCTTGCCGGCCCGCGCCGAACTGTGGCGTTGCCATCAGGAAGATGGTTCAGACGTCTTCACCGACAAGGTGCAGGACCCCAGTACGTGCCAGAAGTATGAGACGGCACCTGGCAATGTGATGCCGACCGCCTCGACGACGACCCAGCCCCCAGAAGCCGCTTCTCCCAGGCCGACGTTTATGCAGCAAGAGCTCGATCAGATGCTGGCGCCGATTGCGCTGTATCCCGACGCGCTCCTGTCGCAGATTTTGATGGCCTCGACGTATCCACTCGAGGTTGTCGAGGCCGCGCGCTGGTCCAGGGCCAATCCCAACCTCAAGGGCGAACAGGCGGTGCAGGCGGTGGCCCAGAATGCCTGGGATCCCAGCGTCAAATCGCTCGTCGCATTTCCACAGATTCTCCTGATGATGGACGATAACCTGAACTGGACGGAACGGCTCGGCGATGCGTTTCTTGCCCAGCAGGCCCAGGTGATGGACACCGTCCAGAATTTGCGTCAGAAGGCCTATGCCGCCGGCAATCTCAAGTCGAGCGACCAGGTCCGCGTGGAGCAGCAGGGACAGACCATCGTGGTCGCGCCGGCGGCGCCGGAGGTGGTTTACGTGCCCTACTATGATCCGTGGGTGGTCTACGGGCCGTGGTGGTGGCCGGCCTACCCGCCGATCTATTGGGCGCCGTGGCCGGGCTTTTTCGTGCGCCCCGGTTTCGCTTTCAGCTTTGGCATTGGAATTACGGTGGGGCCCGGGTTCTTCTTCGGCGCCTGCGACTGGCCGCACCGCCACGTCACCGTGGTCAACGTCAATAACTTTTTCTTCAACCAGACGGTGACCAGGAACCAGACGACCGTGAACCAAGTGAATGCGTGGCAGCACGATCCAGCCCATCGCCGGGGCATTCCCTATCGGGACGCGTCGTTGCGTCAACAATTTCGCCGCATGAGCGCGGCGCCCGAGACGCGACAGGCATTCCGCGGGTTCGATCCGTCTTCGTTGCAGGGACGCGGGACGTTTAATCGTCAGGAGGCGCGCATCGCCCCCGACAGCCGACGAGAAGAACGAGGCAGCCCGCCAGGTCGCGCAAACATCCCCGACGGTAGCCGTTCCGACATGCAGAGCGTGCCCAGCCGCCCGAGTGCGCCAAGCGCAGGAAGTAGCCCGCCTAATCGTTCGACCGTGCCCGACCGTGGCAGTTCCACGATGCCCAGTGCGCCAAGTCGCCCGAGTGCGCCAAGCGCGGCCAGCCCCCCTCATGTTGCGTCGCCGCCTCATGTTGAACAGCGGTCTCATGCCTTTGAAGGCGTCGGCCATGGCGGGGACGTGCGTCAGTTCAGCGAGCGCGGGCACGCGAGCGTCGCGCCACCGTCTTCCGGTGGCTCTCACGGTGGTGGTGGCTCTCATTCTTCCGGCAGCTCTCAAGGCAGTAACGGGAAGTCGCGCCACTAGCGGCAGCGAAGTGATCACACAACCTTTTCACAATTCAATGGCGGCGAGGGAAGCATGGTGAACAGGACAGTCTGCGCATTGGCGCTCATTGTCATGGCGCCCATGGTCCTGGCGGCGACGGCAGGGCAAAAAAGCTTTGCGTCGCCCGAGGCGGGGATCGTCGCGCTGGTTGAAGCGGTCAAGTCGGACGATCAAACGCTGTTACTTACGGTGCTAGGTCCTCACGGCGGGAAACTGATCAGTTCGGGTGATGCGGTCGCCGATCAGCACAGCCGCGAGGCGTTTCTCAAAGCCTATGGCGACGCCAACAAGCTCGTGCTCGAAGGCAACGTGCAAGCGACACTCGTGATCGGGAAGGACGAGTGGCCGATGCCGATTCCACTCGTGAAAGCGAAGGATGGTTGGCGTTTCGACACCCAACAGGGTGAAAAAGAAATTCTCGCCCGCCGCATCGGCCGCAACGAACTGGCGGCGATCAATGTGTGCCTCGCGATCGCCGACGCCGAGCACGAGTATGCGGTGCGAGATCTGGATGGCGATGGCGTGCTGGAATATGCGCCCAAATTCGTGAGCATGCCCGGTAAGCGCGATGGGCTGTATTGGCAGACACAGGCAGACGAGCCACTGAGTCCGCTTGGACCGCTGCTCGCGGCCGCGACGAGCGAGGGCTATACGCGCTCAGCCTCCAGGGCGCTGGCCCCCTATCATGGCTACTTCTATAGAATTCTCACCAGGCAGGGGAAGGACGCGCCGGGCGGGGCGTACGACTATGTTGTCAATGGCAAGATGATCGGCGGGTTCGCGGTGATCGCCTATCCGGCGCGTTACGGCGCGTCAGGCATCATGAGTTTTCTGGTCAATCATGATGCAGTGGTCTATGAAAAAGACCTGGGCAAGAACACGGCCGCGATCGCCGCCCAGATGACGACGTTCGATCCCGACGCGAGCTGGAAGCGGCCGTAAGCCTTTCATGGCCCGCTCCATCACGCGGGGACTGCCACAGGCGACGGAGGCGCCATCTTGACCTGCGGCGCGGCCTCTGGAACAGGCGGAGGCGGGGGCGGCGCTTCACCCGTGACCCCCAGGTGCGAATTGATGGACTGTATGAGCTCGGCAGCCTGCTTTTCGCCAGGCGCAAACCGCAGAATCACTTTGTACGTCGCGATGCCTTTCATCATGAAGCCCCAATCCACAAACAGTTGAGCCGCCTGGTAATAGGCCTTGACCGCCCCGGTCCTGTTCCCGACCTTCACGAAGAAGTCCCCCATGCGCAGATAGTAAGTCGCATTGGCCGGTTCGAGTGCGATCAGGCCCTCCAAGACCTGCACGGCCTTGGCCCATTGGCTCTCCTCGACGAACTTGGTGAGATCGTTGTAGAATTGCTCTTTTTTATTGGCCATAGAAAACCACTACCCTGTGGCGCATCACCTCAAAGGGGCGTCGCTAAACGTTCGGAGGAAGACTAAGGATACTCCTGCCCGGTGACAGGAGCAACAGTTTTTCATCAAGATAAAGTAAATATTACTTGTCATCATGGATGTGGGAAACCCATGCCCATGGCGGCGCCCTCTTTAAGGGGAGTGTAGTCTAGCTCGATCTGTGAAAAAAAGCTATACTGGCGTGCTTTACTGCTTTTCCCCCATTTTTCCTTCCAGCTAGAATTGAATCACACTAAAGAGTAATATGGAGACGAGATGAGGAAGGATAATCCGCTGCAACTGATGATTGGCTTCGTCCTTGTGATGAGTCTGTTTTTCCTCTCTACCGGTTGTGGCCCTGATCAGCAGAAGCTCAAAGAAGAGAATGACCGCTTGCGGGAGCAGGCCACAAAGCAGGAGTCTACGATAGCATCTTTGCAGGAAGGCAATAACTTTGCGCAGCGGCAGGTGTATGTCCTAACGGGGGAGTTGCGCGAAGCAAAGAAAAAAACCGAACGGCTTGAAACTGAACGCCAAAGACTGGGTGCCAAGCTAGAAGTCCAGTTGGGCGAGAATAGAAGGCTGACTAACGAGAGCCAAGCTGTGAGGAAGACCACGCCTCTCCTTCAGGTAGACGACAAGGGAGGCCAATCCGAAGAAGTTGCTCAAGCGCTGTCCAACACTTGTAGAGCTGTTGAGGATGTACTTTCTCGGAACGGTTATGCGATGCGCGCGAGCCTAAAAGCCGATAAGAGAGCCGTGTATATCACTGAACGTAAAAACCTAGCGCCTGCGTCGTTAGAACTGTCGGGCTTCCGAAACCAGTACCTTCTTTCCCTGTTCGCTCTATCTCCCAACAACACCCGGATCATCGTGAAAGCCGAATTTGAGAAGATCGGTCAAGGCGGTCGGTTGCTGCCTGCAGGTCCTGATGAGACAGCGGAGATTGAACGACGGCTGCTTTCTGAAGTGACGAGAGCACTCGGTGCTCCAGGGCGGGCCTCGTGAGAGCCTCCCAGATGACGACGTTCAACCCCGACGCGAGCTGGAAACGACCGTAAGACGCATGCACCTAGACGCGGCCTATTCCTCTAGCCTCACTTTTCCCCAGAAAACCAGATGGGCGTAGACCTGGTAGGCGATGATAAGGACAAACCCGGCGACGAACCACGCGAGCCCCGCCGTCAGTCCATAGGAATTCGTGGCGGCGTTGAAGGCGGTGAGGCTGAGGGTGGCATCTGTCGTCGAGACCAAGATGTCAGGATACATGCCCCAGGCGACGCTTCCCAGCATCGCCAGAATGAACAGACTGGAGGCGAGGAAGGCGGCGACATCGCGTTGCCGACGGCGGAGGTACAAGGCGCCGCCCAGCGCCAGCAGGCCGGTGGCTGGCAAGAGATATCCGATCGGCCGATTCGCATAGTTGAGGCGTAGGTTCGGCTGGACGAGCGCCACGGCCAAGACTGCCAGGATCGTGAATCCCACCGCTGCCCATCCCGTTAAACGGGCGACGCGATCCGCGCGCCGGTAGAGGTCGCCTTCGGTTTTCATGGCCAGGTAAGCCGCGCCATGGAAGGCGAGGATCGCGACGCTCGTGAGTCCCATGAGCATGGTGTACCAGTCCAAGATGCCGGGCTTCGGACCCGGCGCAAAGTCAGTCCAGAGCGCGACGAAGAAATAGCCCTCACGATTCAGCGGCACGCCGCGAATCAAGTTCCCCAACGCGGTGCCGAAGACGATGGCGAGCAAGAAGCTCGCGCCGGAGAAAACAAGGTCCCAGAACTGTCGCCATAGGTTGTGGTCCAGGTGGGATCTCAGCTCCAGCGCAAGACCTCGGAAGATCAGCAGCCAGAGCACGATGATCAACGCCAGATAGAAGCCACTGAATCCGGCCGCGTAGGCTTTGGGGAACGCCAAAAAGAGCAAGCCGCCGGCCGCGACCAGCCAGACCTCATAGCCGACCCAGACCGGGCTTATTGAGGCGCGCGCAGTCCGGCGCTCGGCCTCCGCCAGCGCAACCGCCGGGTAGACCATGCCGACGCCGAAATTGAGCCCGTCTAGGACGACATACATCGCCAACATCATGGTCACCAGTGCATACCAAATGGTTTCCATCGCCCTTCCCCTAATCGGTCGCTTGCGGCATTCCCGGTGACGGGTGGCCGTCGACGGGAGCCGGGCCCTCTTTGACCGTTTCCAGGACCAGGAACAGAAAGAGCAAGCCGAGCAATAGATACAGACCCAAAAACCCGAGCAGCGTGAACAGGGCGTTACCGGAGTGTACGAGCGGCGAGGCGCCGTCCGCCGTCCTCAGTAAGCCATATACGAGCCAGGGCTGGCGCCCGAGTTCCGTCGTCAGCCAGCCAGCCGTCGTGGCGATATAGGGAAATGGCGCGCACAGCATGACGATCCACAACAGCCACGACGTCCTGAATAGTTTGCCGCGCCAGAGCAAGAGCAACGCCAGCCCCATGACGCCGGCAAGGATCGTCCCCAGTCCGGCCATGACGTGATAGGTGTAGTAGAGCAGCGGCAGGTTATCGGGCCAGTCCTTCCGTGGGAACGCATCGAGACCCCTCACCTTTGCCCACAGTTTTTCATAGAGCAGAAAACTCAAGGCTCGAGGCACGGCGAGGGGATTGTCGATCGTCATGGTTTCCATGTTCGGCTGGCCGATCAGGAAGAGACCCGCGCCCCGCTCGGTCTTGAACAGCCCTTCAAAGGCCGCGCCTTTAATGGGCTGATGGTCGAAGACTTGTTTGGCATTGCCGTGGCCGGTCGGAAAGATCAGCATCGCGCAGCCGATGGCGCCTGCCACTACACCAATCCGCAGGAACGTTTTCGCATACGTCATGTGTTGACCGGACAGCAAGTAGAAGGACCCCAGAGCAGCCATGACGAACGAGGCGGTGACGACCGCCGCGGTCATGGTATGCGCGAATTGCCAGAACAGCCAGGGATTGGTGAGCAGTCCCGAGAGGCTGTTGACGAACAACCGGCCGTCCCCGGCGACGGTATAGGCCACCGGATGCTGCATCCAGGCGTTGGTCGCCAGTATGAAATAGGCGGACAGCCATGACCCGAGAAAGAGCATCAACGTGGCGAACCATTGAACGCGGGCGCCGAATCGTTCGCCGAAGAGCAAGAGTCCCAGAAAGGAGGCTTCCAAGAAGAATGCGAACACGCCTTCCATCGCCAGCGTCTGGCCGATCACCCCGCCGGCAAAGTTGGAAAACTTCGCCCAGTTGGTGCCGAACTGAAACTCCAGCGGAATACCGGTCACCACGCCGAATCCGAAGCTCAGGGCAAAGATTCGGGTCCAGAACCGGGCGCTCTGCTGATAGTGGCGCTCGCCTGTCCAGAGCGCCCGGCTCCGTAAATAGAGCAGCAGCAGAGCCAGGCCCATCGTGAGCTGCGGGAAGAGATAATGAAATGTGGCGGTTACCGCGAACTGCAGGCGGTCAAAAAGTAACGCGCTTTCCATCCATCCTCACTTTTTTCTTCCGTCTTTCATCGCCCGCTCCATCTCGCGGCCGGCCTCGCGCTCTTTGATGGTCTCCCGGCGGTCGTACTCCTTCTTACCACGGGCCAGCGCGAGCTCCACCTTGGCGTGCCCGCGCGGCGAAAAGTAGATCCGCAGCGGCACCAGCGTCAGGCCTTTTAGCTGCGTCTGCCCGATCAGCTTGCGGATCTCTTTCTTATGCAACAGCAAGGTGCGCGCACGAAGGGGGTTGTGGTTCATGATGTTGCCGTGGCTGTAAGGGCTGATATGGCAGTTGTGCAGGCGGACCACGCCCTTGTCCACGCTGGCGTAGCTGTCCCGGAGGTTCACCCGGCCCTCGCGCAGCGACTTGACCTCCGTCCCTTGCAGGACGATTCCGGCCTCCAGCCTCTCCTCGATCGCGTAGTCGTGGAAGGCCTTGCGGTTGGTCGCGGCGACTTTCTCTGTCCGGTCTTTCTTGTCTTGGGCCATGGCGCAACTATAGCACGAGGAGCGCCATTTCTTGACTCTCGAGGAGGCCTCTCCTACAATCGGACGAAATGTCGCAACGCATCCGCCGCTGGTTTGAAGAGAGCGCCGAGACGAAGCTCAAGTTCGTCGCGGAGTATGCCGACCGCATCCAACAGCTCGCGAATCTGTTGGGCGAAACCTTTCGCAAGGGCAACAAGGTGCTGCTCTTCGGCAACGGCGGCAGCGCGATGGACGCCTCGCACGTCGCGGCCGAGTTCGTGGGACGCTACCGGCGCGAGCGGGCGCCGCTGGCGGCCATCTCACTCTCAGCCGATCAGGCCAAGCTGACCTGCATCGCCAACGACTACGACTACTCCGAAGTGTTCACCCGCCAGATCCAGGCTCTCGGCAAACCGGGAGACGTGGCGATCGGTATCAGCACCAGCGGCAATTCCCCGAATGTCCTGAAGGGCCTCCAGGCGGCGCGCGCGCAGGGGCTGGTGACGGTGGGCTGGACCGGCGGAACCGGCGGCAAGCTCGTCGGCCTGGTGGACCATGCCTTTGTCGTCCCGTCCACAGTGGTCGCGCGCATCCAGGAGACGCACATCACCCTCGGCCACGTCCTCTGCGAGCTCGTCGACGAGGCGCTGCTTGGCAAGGACTAAGCCGCCCGACACACTGAACTGATATGGCGGCGGACGGCGACTCTTCCTCTCCGCACCACGCTGAACGTGCCCAGGTCGTCGAAGCCGCCGGCGTCATCGGCGTTGCGACGCTGCTGAGCCGCATCCTCGGCTTCATGCGGGATATGGTGCTGGCGCGGCTCTTCGGCGCCGGGGCCGCCGCCGACGCCTTCTTCGTCGCCTACCGTATTCCCAATCTATTGAGAGAGCTGTTCGCCGAGGGCTCGATGTCGGCGGCCTTCATTCCGGTCTTCAGCGAGTACCTCACCAAGCGGACCAAGCGCGACGCGTGGGAGCTGGCCAGCGCCGCCTTCACGACGCTGCTTACGATTCTCACCGGCGTCTGTCTTCTCGGCATTCTGGCCGCACCCTGGATCGTGTCGCTCATCGCGCCGGGGTTTAGCGGTAACGCGGAGCGACAGGCGCTCACCGTCCTGCTGACCCGGATCATGTTCCCGTACCTGCTGTTTATCGGGCTCGCGGCGCTCGCGATGGGCGTGTTGAATTCGGTCCGGAGCTTTGCGGCGCCGGCGTTTTCGCCGGTGCTGTTCAACATCGCCATCATCGCGTCGGCCTTCCTACTGGCGCCGCTCTTCGCAGAACCGATCCTGGCTGTGGCCGTCGGCGTGGTGATCGGCGGGTTCGCTCAGTTTCTCAGCCAGATGCCGGCTCTGCAGAAGGCGGGACTCCTCTTCGGCTGGCGGTTCAATTTTGCGCACGAGGGCGTCCGCCGGATCGGGTGGCTGATGGCGCCGGCCCTGATCGGCCTGTCGGTCACGCAGATCAACATCCTCGTGAGCACCATCCTGGCCTCGTACTTTCCCGGCGGGCCGACGTACCTCTTCTACGGCATGCGATTGATCCATTTTCCCCTGGGCATCTTCGGCGTCGCGCTGGCCACGGCGCTGCTGCCGTCGCTGGCCACCCAGGCCGCGAAGGGCGAACTGGACGCGCTGCGGGGCACGCTGGGGTTCGGCCTCCGGCTGATCTTCTTCGTCATCTTCCCAGCGATGGTCGGTCTTATTTTGTTGCGTATTCCGATCGTGCATCTCTTCTTCGAGCACGGGCGGTTCACTGCGGTCGACACGCAGGGCACGGCCGCGGCGGTGCTCGCCTATGCAGTCGGGTTGTGGGCCTTTGCCGGCGTCCGGATCGTCGTGTCGGCGTTCTACTCGCTCCAGGACACGCGCACGCCGGTGAAGGTGGCCGCGGCCGCGCTGAGCGCCAACGTCGCGCTGTCGCTGTTTCTCATGGGTCCGCTCCGGCACGCCGGGCTCGCGCTGGCCACGTCCGTTTCCGCGGTCCTGAACATGGTCATGCTAGTGATCCTGCTCGATCGGCGGCTCGGTCCGTTCGACTGGGACGCGATCGCGCGCAGCCACTTGCGGGTGCTGCTCGCCGCGGTCCCGATTGCCGTGACCTGTGTCTGGATCGCCGGGCTCAGGGTCTGGACCCTGCCGGAAGCCTGGGTTGCGAAGACGGTCATGCTGATCGTCGGCATTGGCCTCAGCGCGGCCGGATACGTGACGGTCCATGCCGTTCTTCGTTCGGAAGAGCTGGACTTTCTCTGGAGCCTGCTGAAAAAGAAACTGACGCGCACCACATCTTGACCCACCGCCATGATGCCAGTACCCTGTGCACACCATTTACTCACGCACGGAGGAAAGCATGAAGTTGACGATCACGAGGACACTGCGTGCACTCTTAGCGGTCATCATCTTTGCGGCGCCGGCCGCCCGGGCGGCGACGGAGCGTTATAACGTGGACCCCGACCATTCAATCGTGGGTTTCAGCGTGGTGCACATGGTCGTCTCCAGGACCACCGGCCGGTTCATGGACTACAACGGCTTCATCGAGATGGACCCGGAGGCCAAGACCGTCAAGGCCATCGAGGCCGTGATCCAGACCGCATCGGTGAGCACCAATCACGCCAAGCGCGATACCCACCTGAAGAGTCCCGACTTCTTCAACGTCGAGAAGTTCCCCACGATGACCTGGAAGATGAAGTCGTACGAGAAGCAGGGAGACAAGTACGTGGCCAAGGGGGACTTGGCCCTGCTGGGCGTCACGAAGGAGGTCGTGCTCACCGGGACCCTCAACGGCCTCGTGCCGAAAGATTTTGCGGGCAACACGCGGGCCGGCTTCACGGCGTCCGGCAAGATCAACCGAAAGGATTTCGGCATGAACTGGAGTAAGAGCCTTGACAACGGCGGGCTGGTGGTCGGCGACGAGGTGGACATCAATCTCGAGATCGAGGTGATCAAACAAAAATGAACAGGAATGTCTTCAGAACGAAATGGGGCTGGGTCGGGGTTGCTGCATCAAGCCGAGGCGTGCGCGCTATCGTGTTGCCAAAGCAGACCAGGCGTGCGGTGGAACGGGTGCTAAGTAGCGTTTCTTCAAACGGCACGGGTGGAAATGGCACGATCCATCTCAAGGCCGCGCGGGCGGCCCTCGAAGCGTACCTGAATGGGAAAGTGCGGCACGTCAATCTGCCGCTCGATCTCGAAGGCCAGCCGCGGTTCCGCCGGAAAGTGTGGGAGGTTCTCCAAACCATCCCGTATGGACGGGTGCGGTCCTATGGTTGGGTGGCCCGGAAGATCGGCAAGCCCAAAGCCGCGCGTGCTGTCGGAGGCGCCTGCGGAGCGAATCCCGTGCCCTTGCTTGTGCCCTGCCATCGCGTGATCGCCGGTGACGGCTCGCTGGGCGGCTTTTCGGGTGGATTGGGCGTGAAGAAGCGCTTGCTCAAATTGGAAGGCACCATCTAATTGAAAGCCGTGATCCAGCGCGTGACCCGCGCGTCGGTGGAAGTGGACGGCAAGATTGTCGGGCAGATCAGGAACGGCCTCCTCGTCCTTCTTGGTGTGGCGAAGGGTGATACCGAGTCGGATGTTCAGTATCTCGTCGAGAAAATCCCGGCGCTCCGCATCTTCAGCGACGAGGCCGGCAAGATGAACCGGTCGCTCGCGGAGATCGGCGGAGGCCTGCTCGCCATTTCCCAATTCACGTTGCTGGGCGATACCCGCAAGGGACGCCGGCCCGGCTTCGATCAGACCGCCGATCCGGCGACCGCCCGGCGCCTGTTCGAGCAGTTCGTCGAGATGCTGCGTAAGACCACGGACCTCACGATCGAAACCGGCGTCTTCGGCGCGCACATGAAGGTGGAGCTCCTCAATGACGGCCCGGTCACCTTCGTGCTCGACAGCCGCGCCTAGCTTGGTTATACTAGAACATCTATGAGGAGAGATTGATGGAATCGCGCATTCCTGAGCGTCATCCCTTGCGGCAGTTGTTCGGCGCCCTGGCAGAGCGGGCCTTCACCGAAAAGCTGGGCTGGCCGGACTTTAAGGTCAGCGACTACGTCTCCAAGCTGCTCGTGGACTTCACTCACACGGACCACCTATACCGGATCAAGAACGCCCAGGGTGAGCGGGCGGAAGCGGTGGTGGAGCTGCTCTACGAGTCGGAGGTCTTGCAGGAAGCCGCCTCCGTCGAACGGGAACGCGAGGTCCACCAGCACATCGGCGACTTCACGCTTTTCATGGCCGGGCTCTTCCCCGAATACCTGAAGCGCATCAAGACCGCTGGCCTGATCTACCACAAAGACTTCCTCGTCGATTACATCAAGACCGGCAAACGTTCGTACCGGATTGCGGCTGAGTTCGACATGTGGCCCAGCGCCACCGCGGACCGGCCTTCATCTCCTCTCTTCCACAAGCTGTCGGAGAACTTTGAGCTGTGCGTGGTGGGGCTTGGGTTTATTCGGGGCGACCTCGACCGGATGCAGGATGAGCGGTACCACCAGGCGCGGCGGATCCTTTTGAATTGAAAATCCTGTCAGCGGAGTTTGTCACCAGCGCCACGGAACCCGCGCAATTTCCCGCGGACGGTCTCCCGGAGATCGCGTTTGCCGGGCGCTCCAACGTTGGCAAGTCCTCGCTGCTCAATGCGTTCCTCGGGCGCAAGCAGTTGGCGCGGGTCAGCCGGACACCGGGACGGACCCGTCTCCTGAATTTCTTCCGCGTGACCGTGTCCGACGGCAAGGGATTCCTATGCGTCGATCTGCCGGGCTACGGCTATGCCAAGGTGTCGAAGGCGGTCCAGGAACAATGGGGACCGATGATCGAAGGCTACCTCCGGGACCGGCGCGCTCTTCGCGGCGTCGTCCTGCTGACCGACGTCAGGCGCGGCGAGGAGGAGGAAATCAGCTTGGCCCGTTGGGTGCGCGAGCAGGGCCTGGGGCTGATCGCGGTGGCAACCAAGACGGACAAGCTGCCGTACGGCCAGCGGGCGCAGGCCATACGGGACTTGGAGGCTCTCTTAAGTGTCCCCGTGATCGGGTGCTCGGCGACGACGGGCGAGGGGACAGATGAAGTTTGGAAGGCGATCCGGGCCTTGCTGGCCCATCCGCCCCGATAATTACCGCCGAATCTCGATGTAGTTGTGGTCCTTCTGGTCCTTGATCCACTCGATGTAGGCTTCTTCAGTCTTGAGCTGGAAGACGAGGTTCTTGAGATCCTCTTTCACCTCCTCGTAGGGGCGGAACTCCGGAGGCTTGCGTTCGTCAACCCGGATGATGTGCATCCCGATCGGCGAGGCGATTGGTTCGGTCACCGCTCCCGGGTCCAGCCGTTCGATCGCCTTCTGGATCTGCGGCAGCATGTCCCCCGGTTTGATATAACCCAGGTTGCCCCCCCGCCGTCCTTCCAGGCCATCGGAATACCGGGCCGCCAGCTCTTCAAAGCGTTCCCCCTTTTTGAGAAGCGCGAACACCTGTTGCACCTTCTCGCGCACCGCCAATAACTCGCTGCTCGGCCCCAGAGCGATCAGAATCTGGCTGATGCGAACTTCCTGGGGCAGCACGAAACGATTCTTGTGCTGCTGATAAAACCGCAGCACCTCGTCCTCGGTCACCAGCAGGCCGGATCTGACCTGCTGGTTGACGAGGCGCATGGTGATGAGCTGATCCTTGATCATACCCATCTCTTTGGGGTCGTCCTCATTGGGTGATTCGCCCACGCGCCGCAGTCGGGCGACGGCGTCCTTCACTTCATCATCCGTGACCTTGATCCCCCGCTTCTTGGCGAGCTGAAGCTGCAGCTTGCGCTCGATCATCCGGTTCAGGCCCATGTAATCGATTTGGCGGAGTCGCTGGTCGAGCTCGGTTCCTTTGAACCGCTGGCGGGCCTCCTGCTTCACCTCGCTGACTTCCTCGTCCAGTTCGCTCAGGGTGATGACCTCGCTGTTGACCACGGCGACGATCCGGTCGCGGACGGTGGCGGCGTCGGCCGGGAGGCCGCACGACAAACCAAAGCCCAGGGCCAGGGCCGTCGCGGCCTTCTGCATGGTGGGAGCGGTCATGAGCGAGTAAAGCGTTATGGCGCAGTGGCCGCCGGGCCGGCGGCGGGAGCTTCCGGGACCGGAAGCGGGACATCGGCGACGCGAAGCTTGGCTTTCGCCCGGAGCGACGCCACGAGTTCATCGAACCGCTTGCGTTTTTTCTCGAGCAGGAGCTGATCCTTTACCAGATCCTTCGTTTCATCAAAAGACTGGACCGTGCCCGCGGTGCGGTCGTTCAGTTTGATGAGGTGGTACCCGAACTGGGTGGCGACGGGGGGGCTGATTTCCCCCACCTTCAGATTGCGGACGGCCTGCTCAAACTGCGGGACCATCTGCCCTGGTTTGATGGCCCCCAGATCGCCTCCTTTGTATCTGGTTGCCAGGTCCAGAGAGACTTTCCTGGCGAGCCCCGCGAAGTCCTCGCCCTCGTTCAGACGTTTCTTCAGGTCGAGCGCGTCGGCTTCCGTCTTGACGAGTATGTGGCTCACGCGCGACTCGCGGGGCGCGATGAAGCTTTCGGAGTGGCCGGCGTAGAAGGCTTTGATCTCGTCCTGCGTGACCGTCACCCGAGAATCCACTTCTTCCTTCATCAGAATGTCGAGGATGCTCCGCTCCTTGAAGCGCTCCACGCGTTCGACCAGCGTGCGGTCACGGTCAAGGCCCCGTTTCTTAGCCTCTTGCAGCAGGAGCTCGCGGGTGATGAGCTCTTCCAGAAATTTCTTGCGGCCTTCGGGGCTCCCATAGGACACGCGCGCGGATTCCGGCATCTGGGACCAGCGAAGGTCAAACTCGCCGACCGTGATTTCTTTTCCGTTGATGACCGCTAAGGCTTTGGAGGGATCTGCCGGTTTGTCACTGCATGCGCCGGCTGCAAGGAGGAAAGCAAGGATGACCGCCTTCGTCTCGAGTCTGCGAAATCTGTCCAATCAAGGTCCTCCCAGAGGTTTCGGGCGAACATTCAAACTACGGAATCTGCCGATTTTTATCATACGTGGCAAGGACTTGCAAGACTCTTTTTATTTCCGGGAACACGGTTTTCCAGGCGGCGTCCGTCCCGAGGAGTTCGAAGGCCGTCGGCGTCGTGAAGCGCAACCGAGCGCCGTAGTGATCCATGAGCGCCTGCACGCCGGTCTCGGTCGGCATGGCATGCTCGTCGAAGCTGAAGGCCACGGCGGTCGGGCGGACTTGAATGGTGGTTGCGCGCAGGGCCTTCGCCGGCAGGCGAACTTCCATCACTTCGAACAGCCGCTCGACCGGCTCGGGAGGCGCGCCGTAGCGGTCGACGAGCTCGCCGTGCAGTTGCGCCAGGTCGCCGGTCTGCGCGCTGGAGGTCAGGCGTTTGTAAAGCGACAGACGCTGTGCGGCGTCGCCGACGTATTCCTCGGGAATATAGGCCGAGACCTGGAACTGCAGATTCGGCTCGAGTTCCTCGACCACCGGCTCCCCCTTGAGCTCATGCACGGCCTGCTCCAGCATCTGCATATACAACTCGAAGCCGACGGCATCGATGTGGCCAGATTGTTCCCTGCCTAGGAGGTTGCCGCCGCCTCGGATTTCCAGGTCGGCCGCCGCGATCCGGAAGCCGGACCCGAGCGCCGTGAACTCCTGGATCGCCTGCAGGCGCTTGTGCGCGTCGCCGGTCAGCGTGTCCTCCTCGGGCACCAGAAAATAGGCGTAGGCTTGGTGAACACTGCGTCCCACGCGTCCGCGGAGCTGGTAGAGCTGAGAAAGCCCGAACGTGTCGGCGCGGTTCACCAGAATCGTGTTGGCGTTGGGGATATCGAGTCCCGATTCAATGATGGAGGTGGACAGGAGGACATCCGCTGCGCGGCGGTGGAATTGCAGCATCACGGCTTCCAGCAGCCTCGGGTTCATCTGCCCATGGGCCACGACGATGCGGGCCTCAGGCATCAGCTCCTGCAGCCACGCGCCCATCCGCTCGATGTCCTGGACGCGGTTGTGGACGAAAAAGACCTGCCCGCCGCGGGCGAGCTCGCGGAGCACGGCTTCGCGGATGAGGCCTTTGCCGAAGCGCGCGACCTGCGTGCGGATCGCCAGCCGGTCGGCCGGCGGGGTTTCGATCACCGAGAGGTTCCGAAGGCCCGCCATCGCCATCTGGAGCGTGCGCGGGATCGGCGTTGCCGTGAGCGTCAGCACATCCACCTGGGCACGCAGCTGTTTGAGGCGTTCCTTGTGGCGCACCCCGAACCACTGTTCTTCGTCGATGATGACCAGGCCGAGATTGCGAAATTGCACATCCTTCTGAAGAAGGCGATGAGTGCCGATGAGGATGTCGATCGAGCCCTCCGCGACGCCGCGCAGTGCGGCTTTCTGTTCTTTGAGTGGCTGCAGCCGGCTGAGGACCCCGACTTTCACCGGGAAGGGAGCAAAGCGCTCGGTGAAGGTTTCGAAGTGCTGTTGGGCCAACAGCGTGGTGGGCACCAGAACCACCGCTTGCTTGTTGTCCTGGACCGCCTTGAAGACGGCGCGCATGGCGACCTCGGTCTTGCCGTATCCGACATCCCCGCAGACCAGGCGATCCATGGGCTTGTCGGATTCCATGTCCTCGCGGATCTCTTCGATCGCCCGCATCTGATCCTCCGTCTCGTCGTACTCGAATGCGGCGTCGAACTCGTGGGAGAGCATGCTGTCCGGGGAGAACGCCGGCCGGCCGCGCGTCTCCCTGGCCGCTTGGACGGCGATCAGGTCTTTTGCCATGTCTTCGATACTCTTGCGGACGCGAGCCTTCGTGCGGCTCCACGAAGTCCCGCCCAGGTGGTTGAGCTTGGGTGCAGGGCCTTCGGACTGGGCATAGCGCTGGATTTGATTCAGCCGGTCCAGCGGGACATAGACCTTGTCGCCGCCGGCGTACTCGACGATCAGATAATCGCTGTCGAAACCGTGGACTGACAGGTGACAGAGCCCGAGATAGCGGCCGATGCCGTGCAGCACGTGCACGACGTAGTCGCCGGTCCGCACTTCCTCGATCGACTTCAGGAATGCTGCGCCCTTGGACGCGGCAGGGGCCTTGTGCCGGCCGCCTCGCGCGAACAGCTCGTCTTCGGCGATGATCGAGAGGGATGGGGCGTCCGGTCCGCCCCACGTTCCGCGCAACCCCAGGAGTCCGCTGGAAAGTTCGCCCTGGACGATAGCGTACGGCGCGTGCGCGCCGAGCGCCGTCACCGGCTTTCCGCCAAGTGGTTCGGCCGGCAGGTCATGCTCCGCGAAGAGCGACCGCAGGCGATCAACCTGGCCGCGGCTGCGGGCGACGATCACGACCGGGCCTTGAGCCCGCAGCGTTTCGAGGTGGGTGACGGTCTCCGTAAAGGAGCGGCCCTTGACACCAATTCCGATCGTCTGGGGCCGGTGGGCTTCGAAGCGCAACACCGACGAATCGTCTGCGCGCCCGAGCTCGGTTTCCCCTCCCCTTGGAATCGCCTCGAGAGTCACCACGCAACGCGCGCCGCCCGCCTCCCACAGATTCCCGAGGGGGAGAAAAAGTTGATCCGGAGCCGGCAGCGACGGGCCGGTGGATTCAAGTGTGCCGTAGGCCTCCTGTACCTCGACGAGAAATTCATCGGCGTGCGTGCGCAAGTCCAACGGTTCGTCCGCGATCAGCACCGGCGGCGAGGGGAAGTGATCCAGCAGCGTGTCCATGGCGGGGTAGACGTGCGGCCCTCGCCATTCGGCATCGGGCGGCAAGGAAGAAACGTCGTCGCGGATCAGCTCCCGAGCCGGCAGGACGCGCAGCTCCACGGCCCGGCCGGACGATCGCTGGGTGACGGGATCGAAGAGCCGGATGGTTTCGATGGTATCGCCCAGGAACTCGATCCGGTACGGTTCTGCGTAGGCCGTTGAAAAGAGGTCCACGATCCCGCCCCGCACTGCGAACTCGCCGGGGTTCTCCACGATCGATGCCTGATGGTAGCCTAGCCGCAGGAAGCTGGTGATCAGGTGCGCGCGTTCGATCGCTGACGCCGGCTTCAGCGAAAAGCATGCCTTCGCCAAGAGCGCGCGTGGAAGGAGACGTTGCAGAAAAGCCGTCACGGGGACGATGAGGACAAGCCCCCGGTCCGCACGGTGGAGCCGGTCCAAAGCCCGCATCCGCTGCCCGATCACCTCAATGGGCGGCGGCGTAGCTGCGTAGGGCAACACGCCCCATTCAGGAAATAACAGGACGTCATCCGGCGAGGCGCCCTGCAGTTGCTGGAAAAACGCGACATCGGCATGCAGGCTCTCCGCCGCTTCATCCGTGGGAGTCACCACGAGCAAGGAAGGTCCTTGTCCGGTGAGCTGCCTGGCGAGTGTTGAGAGGAGACAGCCTTTGGCGGAGCCGAGCAGGCCGACGAGCGCCGTGGGGCCGCGTCGTTCCTCGATGGCCCTGAGGAGCGGCGCGACCAGGGCGGACCAGGCGGCAGGAAGCGTGGCAGCGTGCATCAGGGGAGAGTCTTGATGCGACGGACAAGCGAGGTAGTGGAGACGTCGGGGACGAGGGGAACGGTGACCACGCACCCTCCGCGGGCCTGGACGATCTCCCGCCCAACGATCTGATCGATCGGCCAGTCGCCACCCTTGACCAGGATGTCGGGTTGGATGAGCGCGATCAGGTTCTGCGGATCGGGTTCGTCGAAGATCACGACGTGATCGACGCAAGCCAAGGCCGCCAACACCTCGGCACGCTGAGCCTGCGGCACGACGGGCCGTCCATTTGACTTGATCGCACGCACCGAGACATCGCTGTTCAAGCCCACCACCAAGCAGTCACCTAATTTTCTGGCCTCCTGGAGATACCGCGTATGGCCGATGTGCAGGAGGTCGAAGCACCCGTTTGTGAAGACGATGCGCTCTCCCCGCGCGCGTCGCGCGCTGAGGGCCGCTGTAAGAGCCGATGCGGTAAGAATCTTCTCAGGCATCGCTTCAGGATATACCATTCATTCCATATGATGCCATACCCGTCCTTGTCTCCTGGCGCGCGGTTTCGTACAATAGCGGAACATTTGTTGAGGAAGGGGTGCTCGTGGATGGAATAAGATTTGAACGGTTGCCGAACAAGGGCCACCACTACCCGGTGCTGTTTCATGTCGGCAGCAGCTATGTCCCCGTGCCGGAAACCATCGTGAGCGAGCTCAAGGCTTGCGCGCTGTTGCCGGGCGAGCGTTTTCTCGAGATTCTGATCGCCAAGGTGGGATACTCGGAGTACCTCAAGGAGCGCATTCGCGCCGAGCTTAAGAAGACCGGCGATCCCATCACCCAGGCCACCGTCCTACAGGGCGTGGTCAGAGAATTATAGGGATTCCTCGCCGTCGCGAGGTGTTCCAGCCGTCAGGACTTGACGACTCCTATCCTCACTAGGGCGCCGCGGATGAGCCGTTTCTTGTCCTCGCGTTCTTCCTTCTGATAGGCCTGCTTCAAGAGGTCGACGGCCTCGTCTTTTTTCCCCGATGCCAGCTTGGCCAATCCCAGTCCGTGCAGGGCCTGGGCATCGTCGGCGTCGAGGTGGACCGCCTTCCCGAAAACTTCGACCGCCTGCGGCACTTTATTCTGCTTATAGTAGATCCAGCCCAGCTTGGCGTACGCTGCTGCCAGGGCCGGCGCCAGTTGGAGGGCCGTTTCAAATTCTGTGATCGCCTCGTTGAGACGGTCTTTGGTCTCATACACGACACCGAGGGCATAACGGACCAGCGCGTCCTTGGGGTTCAAGCGGGCGGCTTCCTTGTAGGCGGCGATCGCCGGCTCCAGCCGTCCCTGATCGGCCAGGGCCACTCCCAGATTGTAGTGGATGAACGGATCGGAAGGATTCAGCTTGAGAGCCTCGCGGTACTGCGCAATTGCGGACTCAAGGATGCCCTGTTCGTAATAGGCCGATCCCAGATTGAGGCGCATGCGACCGTCCTGAGGCGCCAGCTTCACCGCTTCCCGGTATTCCCGGATCGCCATGTCGAGCCGATCCAATGCGTGGAGGGCTTGCCCGTGGAAATAGTGCGCGTACGCATCATTGGGATCGAGGCGTGCGCTCTCTTTGTATTCGCGGATCGCGCCTTCCAGGTCGCCGATCTGGGTCAACGTCATGCCGAGAAACAACCGGGCTCCGGATGAACTAGGGGATTCACGTACGAGCCGTTCGGCGAAGGGGTGGATGACCTCGCGAGGGTCTTGTCGGGGGACTTGCGTGGCCGAGGGGTCGTGGTCCGGCTCGGTGAAGAGCAGGTCATGCTGCTCGTGGGCTTCGCGGTAATTTCCTTGAAACAGCGTGCCGGCGATGATGAAGAGCCGGGCGACCGGATCGGTCGGTTCGGCTTGACTCCAAGCCCGCCCGATTTCCAACAACTGGTCCCAGCGCTTGGCCTGAATGAGTGCACGTGCTTGGTCGAAGTAAGCGGAACTACCCATGCAGGCGGTAAGCATAGAGACCGAAGCTGACTGTGTCAAACGGGCTGGCGTAATGCGTTTCGAAGAAATTGCAGAGTGTGTAGGAATGGAAATGGGAATTCGCAGTCATTTACCTCAGTGAGAGGATTGCTACCGTAAGATAATTACAATATATTGTTTTTAAACATAAAATTATCTATTCTGTTGACAGATTTGGTCTTCGCCAATCGTTACGATAACGTAGCAATCACGCCTGCCAGCATAGTTCCACAAGAACGATAATTTTGATAAATTTATCAATAACTTAAATATTAATTATGAGTGATTCATAACTCAGCTTGGTAACGGTGCCGTTGTATTAAACCAATAAGCCACTTTAGTGTATGATTTTTTAATAAAATAAATCAATAACTTATTTGAGTTATGGCCGAATAGGTTGAATATGGCCCTCCTGTTGCATAACTCTTTTGGGTGTAATGTTCTTCACACACCTGAGAAAGCAAACCAATCAAGTAAAAAAAGCTGGAAAAACTGAAGGGAGGTGGGATGGTTTCGTGGTAGCGGAGGGTCCGTTTTCGCCGTGGCGGACGCGGACTGTTTCTGTGAAGGTCGTCGGTTTCTCATCAACGGAGGAGGACAAGTGATGCATTTAACAAGGCGGCAATTTTTAAAGACGAGCGCAGGCACGATCGCGGTACTGGCGATCGCAGACAAGGCCCTGGCCTTGACGGCCCTGCAGCCGGTCATCGAGGTGGGCAACCCCCTCGGTGAATATCCGGACCGCTCCTGGGAGCGTGTCTATCATGACCAGTACCGCTACGACTCCTCGTTCTCGTACATCTGCACGCCGAACGACACGCACGCCTGCCGCGTGCGGGCCTTCGTGCGCAACGGCGTGGTGATGCGGGTCGAGCAGAACTACGATCACCAGACCTATGAGGACCTGTACGGCAACCGCGGGACGTTTGCGTGGAATCCGCGGATGTGCCTGAAGGGCTATACGTTCCATCGCCGCGTCTATGGGCCGTATCGGCTGAAGGGCCCGATGCTGCGCAAGGGCTGGAAACAGTGGGTGGACGACGGGTGCCCGGAGTTGAGCCCGGAGAACAAGACTCGCTACAAGTTCTCCAGCCGCGGTGAAGACGACATGCTGCGGGTGTCGTGGGACACGATCGCAACCTACACCGCCAAATCGTGGATCAAAATTGCCGAGCGGTACTCGGGCGAGGCGGGCGCGCGGCGTCTTCGCGAGCAGGGGTATCCGCCGGAAATGATCGAGGCGACGAAGGGCGGCGGCGTGCGGACATTCAAGCTGCGGCCGGGCATGGCGCTGCTGGGCCTGCTCGGCAAAATCGGGAACGGGCGGATGGACAACACCACCTGTGCATTGCTGGACGCCTACGTCCGCAAGGTCGACGGGACCAAGGCGGTGGGTGGCCGGACGTGGTCGAGCTACACGTGGCACGGCGATCAGAACCCGGCGCACCCGTTCTGGTGCGCGGTGCAGACGTCGGATATCGACTTGGTGGACATGCGGTTTGCCAAGCTGCATACAAGCTGGGGCAAGAACTTCGTCGAACACAAGATGCCGGAAGCGCACTGGATGATCGAATGCATGGAACGCGGCGGCCGGCTCGTGAGCATCGCGCCGGAATACAACCCCCCAGCCTCGAAGGCAGACTACTGGGTGCCGGTGCGGCCCGGCGGCGACGGAGCACTCTTTCTGGGGACGATCAAGATCCTGTTCGACGAGAACCTGTACGACGCGGACTTCTGCAAACAGTACACGGACATGCCGATCCTGGTCCGTACGGACACGCTGACCTACCTGGACCCGCGCGATGTCATCAAGGACTACAAGCTCGCGGACCTGTCGAAGACCTATACGGCGAAGGTACAGGCGATCAAGGACGCCGACCGGGAGCGCCTGGGCGACTTCATGGTGTGGGACCAGGCCAAGAACCAGCCGATCCCGATGCACCGGGAAATCGTGGGCATTCACCAGGCGAAGGCCGGCATTGATCCTGCGCTGGAAGGCACGCACCGGGTCAAGCTGCTGGACGGCAAGGAAGTGGACGTGATGCCGGTGTTCCAGATGTACAAGATCCACGTGCAGGACTTCGATCTGGACACGACCGCGCAGATCACGAACTCGCCGAAGGACCTGATCGTGCGCTGGGCGCGCGACAGCGGGACCATCAAGCCCGCGCAGATTCACAACGGTGAGGGTGTGGCGCACTGGTTTCACTGCACGGCCAACGGCCGCGGCGCGGCGATGGTAGTCATCATCACCGGCAACGTGGGCAAGTTCGGGACTGGGCAGTATACCTGGGCCGGCAACTTCAAAACCGGCATTCCACATGGGACTCCGTGGTCCGGGGCCGGCATCGGCGCCTGGGGCGGAGAGGATCCGTTCAACCTGAATCTGGATGTCAACGCCCACGGGAAAGAGATCAAGACGAAAGGCTACTCCTACGGCGAAGAGCCGGCATACTGGAACCACGGCGATCGGGCGCTGATCGTGAACACGCCCAAGTACGGGCGCAAGGTGTTCACGGGCAAGACCCACATGCCCACGCCGACCAAGGTGGAGTACACGGTTAACGTCAACCTCCTGAACAACTCGAAGTATCACTACGACATGGTCAAGAACGTGGACCCGAACGTGGAGTGCATCATCGTCCAGGACCTGGAGATGACGTCCGGCGTGAACTACGCCGACGCGGCCTTTGCCATCAACTCCTGGATGGAGTTCACGTATCCGGAAGTGACGGCCACGTGCTCGAATCCGTGGTGGCAGGTCTGGAAGGGCGGGATCAGGCCACTGTACGACACCCGCAACGACCTGGACTGCTACGCGATCATAGCGAACAAGCTGACGGAGATGACCGGCGACAAGCGACAGAGTGATGTCTGGAAGTTTGTCAACGAGAACCGCGTGGATGTGTACCTGCAGCGGATGCAGGACGCCTCGGCGACGCTGTACGGCTACAACGCGAAGACGCTGATCCAGTCGGAGAAGGGCTGGTTCGTGATGGTGCGGACCTACCCGCGCGTGCCGTTCTGGACGGAAGTCAACGAATCCAAGCCGATGTGGACGCGGACGGGCCGGTTTGAGAACTACCGGGTCGAGCCGGAATGCATCGAGTACGGCGAAAACTTCGTCGTGCACCGGGAAGATCCGGAGGGCACGCCATACCTACCGAACGTGATCGTGAGCACGACGCCGTTCGTGCGGCCGGATGACTACGGCATTCCGATCACGGCCATGCACCATGACGACCGGCATGTGCGCAACACCAAGCTGCCTTGGACGGAAGCGCGCAAGCATGTGAACCCGTTGTGGGAGAAGGGGTATCAGTTCTACTGCGTGACCCCGAAAACCCGGCACCGGGTGCATAGCCAGTGGTCGGTGAACGACTGGATTCAGATGTTCGAGTCCAACTTCGGCGATGCGTACCGGATGGACAAGCGCACGCCGGGCATCGGCGAGCATCAGATGCACATCAACCCGCAGGCGGCTAAGGACCGGGGGATCAACGACGGCGACTACATCTACGTGGACGCCAACCCGGCAGATCGGCCGTACCGCGGGTGGAAGCCGAGCGATCCGTTCTACAAGGTGAGCCGGCTGATGATCCGCTGCAAGTACAACCCGGCCTTCCCATACACGGTGACGATGATGAAGCACGCGCCGTTTGTGGCCACGCCCAAGTCGGTGAAGGGCCATGAGACGCGGCCGGACGGGCGGGCGATCGCGGCAGACACGGGCTATCAGAGTAACTTCCGGTACGGGGCACAGCAATCCGTGACGCGGAGCTGGCTGATGCCGATGCACCAGTTGGACAGCCTGCCGTGCAAGAAGAAACACGTGTTTGCCATCAAGTTCGGGTTCGAAGCGGACAACCACGCGGTGAACACGACGCCGAAGTCGACGTTGGTCCGCGTCAGCAAGGCGGAGGACGGTGGCATCGGGGCGCGCGGGCCGTGGGAGCCGGTACGGACCGGGTTCACGCCGGCGCAGGAGAACGAGTGGATGCTCAAGTGGCTCAAGGGTGAGAGCATCAAGATTAAGGTCTAACCAGGGTTGCTATAGGAGGACGACACATGCCGGAAGTCTATAACTGGCAGTTAGGCCGCAAGATGCTGTATCCCTACGAGGAGCGGCATCCCAAGTGGCAGTTTACGTTCGTGTTCAACATCAATCGGTGTATTGCCTGCCAGACCTGTTCGATGGCGGACAAGTCGACGTGGTTATTCAGCAAGGGGCAGGAATACATGTGGTGGAACAACGTGGAGAGCAAGCCCTACGGGGGCTACCCGCAGTTCTACGACGTGAAGGTGGCG
>Ga0207646_10000833_pt1 | contig 40133 bp, 30 predicted proteins | sample KBSK5502metaG_FD_184343 | JGI IMG/M metagenome (GOLD analysis project Ga0207646, IMG submission 184343) | Corn, switchgrass and miscanthus rhizosphere microbial communities from Kellogg Biological Station, Michigan, USA - KBS K5-50-2 metaG... | ecosystem: Host-associated > Plants > Roots >... | reverse complement strand
TGTACGGATCAGAACCGCGAGCGGTAGCGAGCGTGGCTCACAGTGGAGCCATCTCGGATGCTACGCTCGCTACCGCTCGCGGTTCTGATCCGGCGTGTTCCATACATTCAATTGAAAACCGATCTAGGTCTTCAGTTTGACGGAGTCCTCGGCTCGGCTCGATATTGAGCGGGAAGACTAAGCTTGTTCCCGGGATCGGAGATGTGCCAGGACCTCGGCTGCCCAGATGCCGGCGTAGTCGTCCCGAGCCAGTGTCAAGTTACCCACCAGGTTGCCCTCCGTCGGAATGCCGATGACCGTGATGTCTTCGTTGCCGCCGCCCTCGCCATCGACCACGAAGCGCGAGCCTTCGGTCATGTCGATGGCTCCCGGGCAATAGGCGAAGCCATCCCGGACCAGCGACCGATTCTCATAGGCCCTCACCATCCCGCGCCGGTGCAGATTGCGATAGAGCGGCGTCGCATCCCGTGGGACATCCACGGACGGGTACCGGGCATCGACCAGAATTTCGGCCTCGGCGACGGCTCCGGGAAGCTCATCGCATCGGAGCTCGAAGCAGCCGCGGGTCTCGTCGGTCAACACCCGGGGATGGCGGGCGACTGAGAAATCGAGCAGTCCGGCCCGTTGGAGCGCGAGGAGCTTTTCGATGTTGATGATCGGAGGCCCGAAGGCGACTCGTTTGAGACGCGGGTAGTAATATTCGATCAGTTTGCGGTGTGATTCCGGGTTGAGCCCACCGAACTGAAGGACCGAGCCCAGTGTTTTTCTGACTTCGTACCAGATGCCGATGGCGGCCTTGACGCCACAACCGGCTTGTCCCCGGCGGGCGCGGGCGATCTCTCGCTCCAGGTATCGCTCGACGAAGGAGGCGAACGCGACTCCGCTCTCGAAACGACGCTCACCCACCGGGTCCAGCACCGGCCGATAGTCGAAGCGCTTCTGGTCGGGATGCGCCCGCAGGTAAGCCGCGATGATCCGGCGCAGCGCCTGAGCATCGTTCCCGCACGACTCCAACTCTTCCCGCTCGTCGCTCTCTCCCATCACCACCCGGTAGTAGTGAAGCTCCATCTCCAGTGCGAAGAGGGGCCAGAGGTCCCGCTCCAGATCCAGTTTGCCATCGGCCGCCTGGCGTTTAAGCTCGGCCAAGGCGCGGTGGGTAAAAAAGGTCAGCGGACGTTCGCAGAAGGGGAGGTCATAAGCCTTGGGCGCCATGGGCAGACCCGTCCGGCTGAAGGGAATGATCGACTGCGGCTCCTGGCCGCTGGCCTCATAAGCCAGCGACCCGTCCGCCGCTCGCTCGAAGCGCCCCCCACGTCCTTCGGTGAGTTCGAGCACCGCATCGATGAAAGTCAGACCCACGCCCTTCATCGCGACTCTGGCGCCGGCTGGAATCTGGCCCATCATCTCCACCACCGGATAAGCAAATGGGATGAAGGCCGCCTTGGAGTGCCGGCCGGCGAAGGCCTGATAGCGCTGCTCCGTGGTCCCCGGCAGAAGCCGAGAATGACCCGTGGCGAGCAGGACCTTGTCGGCAGCTACCTCCTCGGCGTGACCACTCTCAGCCACACACTCCAACTGATAGGCCCGCCCCTGCGGCCGAAGATCCACTACCTCCCCCACGTGACACGAGACTGTCACACCAGGTGGCAGGTAATCGAGGAGGCGGCGAAATCCCTCGATCAGATAGCGCCCGACCACCGCTCTGGAGAGATACTCGTCCCCCGTCAAGGGCGTCGGCGGCTGGAAGGTTTCCTGATACCAACTGAGAAAGCTGGGCCCCCGCCCGGCCACGATGGGCGGGTCCTCGGCCGTCCAGAGATCGAGCTCGCCGACGCTGATGTTGACCAGAATATATTCGGGCTGCCGAGGGTCGTAGATGGGGCTGGCGCCGAAATGAGCAGAGCGGTTGAAGACGTGGATGTGGAGGGGGCAGCGCAGGGGGCGTGCCTTGAACTCGGCCAGCAGCCTTTCCAGACAGTAGAGCCCTTTGGGGCCCAGTCCTACGATGGCGACCGAGTGGGCGAGCGACAGTTCGCTCGATGGGGTTCCGCGAGTCAATTCATCATCCTCGATGTGTGGTTGACATCCCAGAAGAGAAACGCCAGACTAGCCCCGGCCGTAGTCTTTTGCAATCTCTGTGGTCGCTCGAATCTCGGATCGAAGTGGAACGCCGCCATTGAAGAAGCACATGGAAACTCCCCTTCCCGACTCACTTTATCAGCCTGCGGTCAGCGGGATCACGACCTTCAGTCGTCTGCCGTATATGGCAGACATCGGTGATCGAGAGATCGATTTGGCCGTGCTGGGCATCCCGTTCGATGGCCTGGTGACCTTCCGTCCCGGGGCCCGGTTCGGGCCGAGCGCCATTCGTCAAGCCTCTGTCCTCTGTCGCAACTATAGTCAGCAGATGGAAGTGGGCGTCTACGAGCGGCTGCGGGCCAGCGACGTCGGTGATGTCAATGTCAACCCATTCAACTACGAGGAGACCTTTCGCCAGATCGAAGATCGCATCAGCGAACTACAGAGTCGAGGCACGGCGGTCGTCTCTTTAGGTGGAGATCACTCCATCCTCCTGCCCATCCTCCGCGCGACGAGCCAGCAATACCCCAAGCTCACACTGATCCAGATCGATGCTCATACGGACACCTCCGATGGGACGGCATCGGGACAGAGATTCCACCACGGCACCTCCGTGCGCAGGGCGCTTGAAGAGGGATTGGTCCGAGGAAACCAGATCTTCCAAATCGGCATCCGTGGCTCGGTCGGGAGCGCCCGTTACCACGACTTTGCGAAGCAAGCCGAAATCCGGATGCTCGATATGCCGGGATTTCACGACCCGCGCCGACGTGAAGCGTTTCTAGGGGCGCTTCGCGAGGTCGCGGGCGCGGGTCCCTGTTATCTCACCTTTGACATCGATGGCGTCGATCCGGCTTTCGCTCCGGGAACGGGCACCCCCGTGGTTGGCGGACTCTCAAGCTTTGAAGCGCTCGACCTGATGCGCTCATTCAGAGGGCTCCGGTTGATCGGCGGCGATGTGGTCGAGGTCGCCCCCGCCTACGATCACGCGGAGATCACCTCACTCCTCGCAGCCACCATTGCCTTTGAGATTGCCGCGCTCATCGCCCTTACGCGGTCGCCCTGATCCACTCAGGCCCGAGCACCTCCACGATCGTGGTGAAACCATATCGCTGGGGGCACCGCGTGGCGGCGAGGTCTTTGCCGGTCAATTTCGAGCCCACTAAATACTCCTTCCCCAGCTTGTCTTGGCACCAAGCCAGGACGGTATCGATACCAGGGGTCGGCTCGCCGGCGAGCTCAGCGATGCCACGGATGGCGACCAGCCCATACGGCACATCTTCCGCCAGAAAGCGGTGATTGAAGTCTGGCAGGTATTGGCCCTCTTCAGTCCGGATCATGGGATGGGTGATGCCCTCGTAGCCGGAGTTGGTCCGGAGCGCCGTCATCAAATTCGTTTTGTCTCTGATGTCATTGCCGTAACAGCCGATGTCCCAATCATACATCGGGATGACCTGGGACAGGTCCACCCACGGGTACTGTGCCATGATCCGCCGGCTCGTCGCGACGACTTCCTCACTGACCTGGCCCAGGAGTTCGGCCGTCTCCTCGTCGATCCCCTGATAAAACAAGGGCGGGCGCTCGAGCGCTCGCCCATCCCAGTCTTTCCAGCGCCCGTAGATGATCGGAGGATGGCTATAGGCATTCGGCGATCTCAGCGTAATGCCGAGCAAGTGCCCGGAGACCGTCAGCTTTGGCGGCGCTCCCAAGAGACGCTGCAGGCAGGCCAACGGGTCCTTGACCCGCGCTCTGGCGAGATCACCTTGGAGGGCGCCGACCAGCTTCTCTTTGGTTCCACAAATTCTCACGCTTCGGCCAAACTCGACCAGGCGGCAGATCCAGGGCAGCGACTCGAAATTCATGACCAGGCAATTTTTCAGTCTCTGACCCAACGCCTTTCTGACATCGAATTCAAAGCCATTTTGGCCTGGCAGACCCACGAGCACGCAGCCATCCTCGAGGTATGGTGCCAGTGAGGTGAGGTAGCGCCAATGCAGAAAAGCGGGAACCGCAAAGATGATCAGGTCACAGCCGCGGGCGGCTTCGGCTGGCTCGTTCGTAATCAGGAAAGGGTTGGCCGTCCAGGCAACCCGATCGTCCGGTCCTTTCCGCGCCGTGACCGTCAAGCGGTCACGGCGCATGATCTTTCTCCAGCTCTGAGCCTTGTCAGCATTCTGCGTGAGAATGCGAACCTCGACGTTCGGTTTCGTGGAAGCGACTCCGGCGAGGACATGGGCGCTGCTGCCTGTGCCGCAGATGAGCACTCGAATCGTGTCAGTCATGGTGTCGTTGATAAAGCGTGGCTCCTTTTCTTTAGGCAGTGGATCTTCATCAATGGCCTGAGCGCCATCAAGCGTGCAAACAGGCTGAATATGAAGGAACAGACTCTAAAGCCCAGAGTTGCTCTACTGATCAGCCAGGTTACTTGACCGTCGCGCACGGTTCGTCTTTGTGATCTTGACCGGTGGCGCCTTTTCCCAGGCCGGATCCTCCGGGGATTCGGCAGCCGGATTGTGCGCTGATACGACTGGCTCTGTGTTCTTCTCGGCTTCGCGATCTAATTGCTGAATGACTGCCCGGAGAGTCTAGCACGTTGCTCACCTTTGGAACAAACTGTTAACGGGCTTTTCATCGCGTGGCTGGAAGCTTGTCCCAGAGATCCCGGCTGGAGGGAACGTGATCGCGGTGTTCGAACCTTGCCCGGACGCGGAACGTCGAGTAACATTCCGGCATGCTTGGCTGACGATTATTGCATTAGGGGGGGCGTTGTGGTAGAGTCCACCCGCTTATTTGATCATCCTTGTAGTCGAGTTGTTAGCAGCTTAGCCAACATGGGCGAGGGTCGATGATGAGTTCTCCTAACCGGGAGACCGATCCCTCGCGTAACTGTGGTAAACGGCAGCGGGCGACACGGCCAGGAGCCATACCAGCCGCCGCATAAATCAAGTTTGAATCTAACAAGTCTCTCGGTCGCGGGCGGAAACCGCACTCCGATTGCCACCGCCGACAACCGGTGTGGGTTTCTGAATTTCATCTCCCTCAGCTACTTTGCGACAAAACCCCGACGGGCGGGTTGAACGCGAAAGGAAGGCCCATGAAACAGATCAATATAACTCGCAGCAACGGCAATGTGACGTTTGAAGAAGTGTCGATCGATGCCACCGAGAACGTGTTTTTCACCAACCTGGATCCCCAGCAGGCCCATTGGCCCTATTTGGATCCCCAAGCCAAGTCTCCCGACTTCTGTGACAATCAAGTCGGTCCAGCGCCATCTCCAAACTCGAGTCAATGCACGGTCCCCACGCCTAAGGATTTGAATCCGCCCAATAATAAGGTTACCTACACGTGCAAGTTTCACGCGAACGAGCAGGGGACCATCAACGTGTTTGCGCAGCTCGCTGCGGCGAACCAGAAGCTGCCGCCGGCCAAAGTAAACCAACCGCTCCCCGCGCCAGGAGTGCAAGTGGTAGTCGGGGGAAAGTCACCCTATACCATCACCGGCCAGCTTTTTCAGATCACCGGCAACAACCCCGCGTCCGGCTCGAACAGCATCGGACTGGGGCTGAAGTTGAACGCCTCGACGAACAATCAGGGGATCACGGTGACTGGCACTCCCACCGTGGTGGGGACTTACAATTTCACGTTCACGGTGAACGACGCCATGGGGCGGAACCTCCAGCAGGTTCAGTACTCAATGGTAGTCTCCTGAGCGGGCGTGGCATAACAGATCATTGGCGATGCAGAAGGAGGTTCATGTGAAAAAAGCGAATAGAAGAATTGTGAACAACGGCAACCAAGCACACAGTCTCAACAATCAGGAGGCGAACCGCTTCGCGCTCAAGCGCGCCTTGCCGCCGGCCTCACGGTGGCACTTCACTGGCAAGGCTGTCGGGGTCGTCGCGGGAATCGCTATCGCCGCGGGAATCGCGCTCTTGCTTTTGGGCGACTATCACGCGGGGGCGCAGAATCTGGGCAGCCCCGCCTTTGCTAATCCAAGCGAGGTCCGCTACCGCGCCAACGAAAAGAGGTTGCGCGCCGTCATGGAGCTCAACAACGGTAAGTACATGATCCCGAACGTCGGCACGGAGACGTTGCGGCAGTTCCGCGGCTGGGATCCGGCCCAACCCGCCCCCCCGCCCAAAACGGATATTGGCCCCGGCCCGACGCTGCGCGCCCGCCTCGGAGACCTGGTGGAGATTTCGTTCCTGAACAAGATTGACGACCGCCAGTTCCCCTACACTTTCGTCACGGATAGCAAGCCCGGGTTTTCCGACTTCGGGTGCGACAAGAGCGGCGTCCGCGCCCCCTCCGATCCTAATATCCCCCCCGATCCCAAGGCCGGAAAGGTCAATCCCTATCCCAGCGACGACAAATACCCCAACTGCTTTCACGGCTCCAGCACCGCCAACATCCACTTCCACGGCACGCATACCAGTCCGGATGGGGTGGGCGATAACGTGCTCGTGCAGATCCTGCCCCAGTTGAATCAGCCAGATTGGACGAACACCTTCAACAAGCTCTTCGACTCCGGGAAGATCCCGCAGAAGTGGACCGACATGCCGCCTGATTATCAGCAGAAGCAGATGGACATGATCAATAAGCACGACACTGAGGCCGCGGCTGCGGCCAAGAAGAACGGGTTGCCTCCGCCCGAGTCTCTTTACCATGCGAACCAGGAGGCGATCAAAAAGGGCCATTGGCCGGAGTACCTCCTCGGCGCTTTTCCTAACTTCTTCGAAATCCCGGACTACAATTCTGGAAAGTGGAAGGCCGGTCAGGCGCCGGGCACCCACTGGTACCATGCGCACAAGCATGGATCGACCTCTCTCCACATTCTCAATGGTCTTGCCGGGGCGCTCATCATTGAATCGACCCAGCCCGATGGCTACGACCAGGTCATCCGGGGATATTATAGCTGGGGAAACACCTACGGAGACCACGAGAAGATCATCGTCTTCCAGCAGTTCGACCCGACTCAGAATCTCGAGCGGACGAAGAACACCACCACGGGCGGCGGTCCCCCCAATCAGGGTAAGGGCATCAAACAGGTGCTCGTCAATGGCAAGCTGACGCCGACCATCACCATGAGGCCAGGCGAGGTCCAACTGTGGCGGCTCATCAACGCTACCGACGGAAACAATCCGGGCAAACTGACCAACGACCTGTTCCAGACTACGGGATTCACCTTCCAACAGACGGCCCAGGACGGCGTGCAGTTCAGCCCGACCAACTACCAAAGTCAACCGTTTCTCACCGCCAACAAGCCAGGCGGCCAAGTGCCCGGCGGACTCGCGCTGGGAGCGGGGAACCGCGCCGACCTCCTCGTCCTGGCGCCGACGCAAACCGGGGTCTATACGTTCGTGTCCGGCAAGTCGTCGAGGAACCCCACCGGGACGACCCTGTTTTTCGTCAATGTCACAGGCGCCTCGGTAACGCCGCCGTCTACTGGCTCGTTCCCCCAAAAGTGGCCCGAGATGCCGAAGTACCTACAGGATCTACTCAAACCCGGCCCGAAGGATATCAAGAATCCCGGTTCGCCAGTAAAATTCCAGTGGGAGGCTGGCAGGACCGGAACCGGGCTGGATAATAATGGATTCCCGCCCCACTTCATGATCAATGGCAAACAGTTCGGGGAGACGGGCGAGGTCGTTGACCAGTGCATGCCGCTCGATGGGTTGCAGGATTGGGTGCTTGAGAACTGGACGAACACGCCCCACCCCTTCCACATCCACATCAATCCGTTTCAGGTGCTCCAGATCGAAACACCTTCGGTGCCTAACCCTAGGAACCCGCCTGGCCCTGATAACCCGGTCACCTACAGCACCTATGCGCCGAAAGACAACTACGTCTGGCAGGATGTGATCTCACTGCCAGGCGGGCAGATCAGCGCAGATGGCAAACAGATCTGGCCCGGCAGGGTCACAATTCGGCAGACCTATGTGGACTTCCTTGGCACCTTTGTCCTCCACTGCCACATCCTCGCCCACGAAGATCGAGGCATGATGCAACTCGTGCGCGTCGTGCCGGACGGAGGCTACCCCAAGAACTGCCAGGGTTACATTCCGCAGCACCACTAAGCCTGTCTGGTGGTTGTCGCTCCGGCGTGGTGAGAAGCCTCGCGGGCAAAGGGAGATGATCAACAACGGCTCGTCGTCGCACGGCGAGCCGTTATTCATAACTCAAGGGGCAATGCATTACCGAAGAGCGATCAGACGGCGCCACGGTGGTCTATGATTAACTTCTACCTGTTTGGGAATCCAAACCATGACCAGGTGATCCTGGCTTTCTACGAAGGCTGTCCTGAGCCCAAGCAACTGATCAAGGATTACCAGTACGAACCCGCTGACGTCGCGGTCGTGTTCGGGGTGAATAAGTCTAGGGTCCCCATGAGCTGGCCCCGAGGTAAGGTCATCGCTCGGCAGCGGAATGAGAATCGTGATGTGGTCGTTTTAGAGACGGGATACATCAACCGGGGCGAGGGCGCAACGCATCACTACGCGGCGGGGCTGAACGGATTGAACGGCAGGGCAAACTTCCGCAATCAAGGAATGCCTGATGATAGGATGAGGCTCTTAGGTGTCGAGCTGAAACCCTACACACAGGGTGAATACATCGTCCTGTGCGGTCAGGTGCCGTGGGATGCTTCCGTGGATAGTACCAATCACGTGGCCTGGCTGAAAGAATGCGCCGCGGCTTTGAGGAATTACTCAAGGCCGGTTGTGTTCAGGCCGCACCCTTCAGCTTCCTTGCCTCCGATCAAGGGGTGCAAGTATTCCAAAAAGCCCCTCTCGGATGATCTACGCAACGCCTGGGCGGTCGTGACGTTCAACTCCAATTCCGGCGTTGAGGCGCTGATTGAGGGCGTTCCGGTCTTCGCCTTTGATGAAGGCTCGATGGTCTGGAGCGTCTGCAACCGGTCGTTATCTGACATCGAATCTCCGTGCTTACCGGACAGGAAACAATGGCTGAATGACCTGTGTTATGCCCAATGGACACTTGACGAGATGAAAGAGGGGCTGGCTTGGAAGCACCTGTTCCGATAGCGATGCCCTGTCTGTCCTGGCGGCCATCTCAGCCAGCGACAGCGACGGCAACTCATCGCAGATGACGGCATCAACTTCGTTCTTCACGGGCACCAGCATCGGGCCACGCGTCCGTTGCTTTTGATTGACAGCATGCAAAGGGAAGATCTCATCTACGCGATACCGCTGAAAGTCAAATCGTTGCCGGCGGCGGTCAAGATACCTGGCTTTCTGTCCCCCAGTCATTGTCGCCGGCTGATTTCGTTGGCCAAACGAAAAGGTCTCAAGAGCATCAAACAGGACCGGTACGGCCAACCGTCCATGACGAATACGTGCCGGCTGCTGCCTGAAGACGACGAACTGATCTATAAGCGATTTGCCCAGAAAGTCACCGAGCTCAATGCGGAGATCTGGCGGATGTCTCTGGCGGGTATTTATGAACCGATGTCCGTCCTGCGCTATCGCCCCGCCGATTGGATCCGTCCCCATATCGATGCCGATTACCGAGTCCCGGACCCGAGCAAGTTGAGTTGTAGTATTCAGTTGGTGCCCAAAGATTCCTTTACCGGCGGGGTGCTGACGATTGCCGAGACGGAAGTCTTTCAACTGGATATCGGTGATGCGGTCGTGTTTCCTTCGCATATGCTCCACACCGTCTCACCGGTCACGAGCGGCGAGAGGTTCGTCTTGGCAGCTTGGGTTCACGGCCCTCCGTTCCGGTAAAAACACGTCATCCCGTTACAAACCTGAGCCCACATGGCTAGACTCGGCTCGGACCGCCCACGATTGCGTGCGTGGCTCTGCGTAAAGTTATAGTAGCGGCGCAACCTTCTCAGCAGCTTCTTTCGACGTGATGACCGGATGGACCTCGAAATCGACGAGGTCGCTCCATTTCGCCATCCACTCATCGAGCAGCGCCCGGTCGTGCGTCTCCATCACCTGGTAGCAACGCTCCAGCTTGTCATCGACCCAACTCGAGACATAGACCAGGCCCTCGGGCGCCATCCGGCCGCGATCGCGGAAGCGGCGATATACAGGCACAGCGTCTTTGTTCTTGAAATGCTCGACTACCATGTATAGCGTCTTCGGCATCGATAACCTCCGTCTCCGCAGCCTTCTGGGGCTAGCGTGGCCTAACGGTGAGGTGGCCACTGTAGTCATTGATAGTTGAAACATTCGTGGGGCCAATTCTGCTGCAATCAATGTCAGGCGGCTGGCGGTCGAGTTGTAATAGGCGCACCAGATTGATTAGCACGAATATGATTAAGTGCAAGTTCCAACCCATAGGCGATAACGAGACCAGTATTGTAGGTGTAGTTAAGCCCAGTGGGCTGACCATTCAAGAGTATTGGCTCCTCAGTACTCTCGTAACCGGAAATTACGCCGATTAAGTTTTGTCGGTGCGTAGTGGATGTTGTCACGAGCGGGCCTCCAGAAAAACCGGGATTGTTGTGGCCATCGACAAAGATTACTTGGTGTCCGTTTGATTCTTTAGTGAAACCGGAGATGATTCCCCTCTTCACGAAAGGAATTGGATAGTCATTATTTAAGTTACCTGCCTCTGTATAGTATCCATATGGAAATCCCAAGAAATAGACTTCTTGCGACACGGAGAAGCCACCACTGCCAGAAACGTCAAGCTCTAAAGCGGGTGACAGTTGCACCCTTGGGCTAATCACCGCCATATCTGCTCCGCCAGGCGCAAACCATACATCAGAAATTGGGCACCGTTTCCACTCTTGGGCATGCTGAATCAAAATATCCGTTCCAGCAACGAGTCCTTCTACGACATGTTGTGCCGTCAACAGATACTGACGATCTCCCACGTCGATGGTAAAACACGTTCCAGTTCCCTCTGCATGCTTAATCGAGAATGTTCTCTGAAGGATGTTACTTGTAATCAAACACGCCTCCTTAAGCCTCCTAACGGCATGTTCAGCGAGGCCGGGCTGTAACGTTCGGAGTAATCGAAGCACTCGCTGCCCGTCCTCCGGTTACGCTGCAACGAGTTAGACAGCTAGTTCAGTATACATCACCCACTTCCGAGCCTGCTTAGAACAAAGCATCCAGCGCATCCACCACCGAGCGCACGCCAATGATCTCCACGCGATCGTCCTCCTCCAACCCGCCGAGGTTGTTCTGCGGCATGACGACGCGTCTGAAGCCCATCCGGGCGGCCTCGCGCAGGCGGATGCTGGCGTGGCTGGTGGCGCGCACCTCGCCCGCCAATCCGACCTCGCCGAAGACGATCGTGTGCTCGTTGATCGGGATGTTGCGGAAGCTCGAGGCCACGGCCGCGACGATCCCCAAATCGGCCGCCGGCTCTTCGAGCGAGATCCCGCCCGCGACGTTGACGAAGACATCGTCGCCGGAGAGGTGGAAGCCGACGCGTTTTTCGAGCATGGCCACGAGCAAGGTGACGCGGTTGATCTCGACGCCCTGCGTGGTGCGGCGGCCGGTCCCGAATTTCGACGAGCTGACCAGGGCCTGGATTTCGACCAGCATCGGCCGCGTGCCCTCCATCGCCGCGACGACCGCCGAGCCGGAGACGCCGACCGGGCGCTCGCTCAAGAAGACTTCCGAAGGGTTCGGCACCGGGACCAGGCCGTGCCCGGTCATCTCAAAAATCCCCAGTTCGTTGGCCGCGCCGAAGCGGTTCTTGGCGGCGCGGAGAATGCGGTGATTGTGGTGGCGCTCGCCCTCGAAGTAGAGCACGGTATCGACGATGTGTTCGAGGGCCTTGGGTCCGGCAATCGCCCCCTCCTTGGTCACGTGGCCGATCAAGAAGACCGGCACGGTGAGGTTCTTCGCGAGCATCAGAAATTGCCCCGCCGTCTCGCGCACCTGCGAGACCGAGCCGGGGGCGCTCTCCAACTTCTCCGAGAAGACCGTCTGCACCGAGTCGACGATGATCGCTCGCGGCTGGAGGCGGCTGATCTCCTCGAAGATCCGTTCGAGGCTGGTCTCGGCGAGCAGATAGAGGCTCTCCGGGTTGAGGCCCAGCCGCTCGCCGCGCAGCTTGATTTGCCGCTCGCTCTCCTCGCCGGAAACGTAAAGCACGTTGCCGTAGAGGGCACTGAGCTTATCAGCCACGGCCAGCAGCATTGTCGACTTCCCTATCCCTGGTTCCCCACCGATCAAGATCAGTGAGCCGGGCACGATGCCGCCGCCCAATACCCGATCAAATTCCTCGATCCCCGTCACCTCGCGCAGGTCGCGTTGCGTCTCGATCTCGCCGAACGACACGGGGCGGCTCTCGTGCAAGCGCACTCCGCGTCGCGACAAAGAGGCGGAGGCTTTGGGTGCGGCACGCTCGCGCTCCTCGGCGAACGAGTTCCAGGCGCCGCAGTCGGGGCACTTGCCCAACCACTTGCGTGACTGATGACCGCAGTTCTGACAGGCATAGACGGTACGTGATCCTTTGACTGGCATAGGAGCATTGTACCGGGGTGAGAGGGGGAAGGACAATAACAGGCCTGTTTAAGTACAAGCGAAAAATTTTGAGGCGTAATCGGGTTTTTTCATTTTCCATTTACCGTTTTCCATTTGTCATTGATCATTGCCTGGCGAACCGCTCAATGACCAATGACAAATTACAGATGGAAAATGGAAACTCGCGCAGAGTTTTTGCCTGGCTACTTGTTTTGAGCCAAGAGCGTTTCCTCCCACCTCTTCGAATTTTTCTTTTTGCCCCTCCTTGGTGGATCGGTCGCTTTGTGGTAAACAATAACTCTACCTAAACTGCGCGGTACGGTACGGGGAGCGTCAGCGACCTGCTCCTTGCGGAGCGCGTCTCTGACCAGGCACCAGGTCGCTGACGCTCCCCGTACCGTACCCTACGCGCCTCTCACGCAGTTTGAGGAAACATGAGCCGCGAACCTTTTAGCGCGATAACCATAAGGAGCTATTGAAATGAAACTTTACTATCAGCGAATGATGGCCATCGTGATCGTCCTGCTCACGACCCTCGTCTTAACCCTCAACGCCGTGGCGGTTCAAGGAGACAAGTCGAATCGACCGAGCCCTCCGGGGACCGCGGAGTTGGCCCTGAACGGCAAGAAGATCACGATTGAGTACAGCCGCCCTTCGATGCGTGGCCGCAAGATCGTGGGCGGCCTGGTCCCGTATGACCAGGTCTGGCGCACCGGCGCGAATGAGGCGACGAGCCTCAAGACCGAGATCGACCTGGTCATCGGCGGCGTGAACGTGCCGCAGGGCTCCTACACGCTCTACACGCTGCCTGCGCAGAACGGCTGGAAGCTGATCATCAATAAGCAGACCGGCCAGTGGGGCACTGAATACGATCAGAGTCAGGACCTGGCGCGTATTCCGATGAAGGTGGAGAAGCTCCCGAGCCCGGTCGAGCAGTTCACTATCTCGCTCGACAAGACGAAGGTCGGTGGGGTACTGAAATTGGATTGGGAGAATACCCGCGCCTGGGTGGATCTCCAGCCGAAGAAATAAGCCTTGAGAAAACCACAGGTGCGCGTAGAGGACCGCGACCCTAGTTAGCCGGCCAGCCAACCGGCCGGTGCTCATCCGCGTGCATCTGTGGCTTCAACCCCGACGGGTTTCTCAGCCGATCATCATCAACAGATCTGCGAGTGGTTGCACTCGCTTCCGAGGTTTTAATTCATGAAGCAATTCTCTCTTCGCGTCTCAGCCCTGGCGCTGCTCGCCCTGTGGCTTGGGGCGCCGGCCTCCGCTCAACAAATCGAATTCACCAGGATCAAGCGTGAAGTCATCGAAGCCCGCCTCCGGCAATCTTCCACCAAGAATGCGGAGCGCGAGGCGGGCTTGAAGAAAATCTTCGAGGAGGCCGGCTGCCAAGGTGAACGCCTCACCGAGCAACCGGTCAAAGGCTCGCGCCTGCCGAATCTGATCTGCACGCTGCCCGGCGCCTCCGACTCGGTCATCATCGTCGGCGCGCACTTCGATCAGGCAGAGATGGGGAAAGGAGTGGTCGATAATTGGAGCGGCGCCTCGCTGCTGCCGAGCCTCTTCGAAGGCCTGCGCACGCACCCTCGCCGACACACGTTTGTCTTTATCGGCTTCACCGACGAAGAGAAAGGGCTGGTCGGTTCCGAGTTCTATGCCAAACAACTCACGGATGAGCAGAAGGCCAAGACGCGGGCCATGGTCAATATGGATTCGCTCGGGCTCTCGCCCACGAAGGTTGAGGTCAACCGCAGTGATCCGAAGCTGGTTGATTTACTCGACCGGGTCGCTCAGACGTTGAAGCTGCCGGTCTCAGGGATGAACGTGGATCAAGTCGGCCTGACCGACGCGCTCCCCTTCTCTAAGCGCCGGGTTCCGGTCCTCTCGATTCACTCGGTCACGCAGGAGACGCTGGCGGTCTTGCATAGCCCCCGCGACACGCTGGGCGCAGTCAAGCTTGATGACTACTACGACACTTACCGTTTGCTCGCGGCTTACCTGGCAGTGCTCGACTCAGTGCCCGACCCAAATCCTACTGACCGGGCTGGCCAATGATTAAGGGAAAGGAAAACAACCCCCAACCTGTTACCCTTTGCCCTCATTGTTTCTGTTCCAAGATGCGCAGGTCCCTCTCGATGAGCGCCAAGAGTTCAGCTTGGCCGAGAGCCGCCGCGCGCTGCCGTGCGCCCCGCGCATACTCCAGCGCGTGAGTGCGGTCCCCCGCCCGCGCATACGCCGCCGCGAGGGCGTACATGTATTTCGGCGTGCTCTCGTCTTCCGGCGTGAGCGTCTTCAGGAAATGGCTGATGGCCTCCGCCTGCTTCCCCTGATACAAGAGCATCCGGCCGAGGTTGAAGTGAGCCGAGCGGTAGTTGGGTTGGTTCTCGACGGCCGCGCGATAATGCCCGGCGGCCTCATCGAATCGCCCCTCGCGCTCCAGCAGCACGCCGTAGTTGTGGTGCGCCTCGGCGTAAAAGGGATTGATCTCCAGACTGCGGCGGAAAGCCTGGGCCGCTTCTTGATACTTGCCCTGCCCGGTCATCAACACGCCGAAGTTGTAGTGGCTCTCCGCCAGATTGGGATTGATCTCGGCCGCCATCCGGTAGTGGCTCTCCGCCTTCTCCGCCTGACCCATCCGGCCGTAGAGCGAAATCAGATTGACGTGGGCCTGCGCGAGTTTGGGATTGATCTCTAGCGCCCGCTCGTGTTCGGCCGCGGCTTGATCGAGATGTCCGTCAGCCTCAAAGTTGGCACCCTTCTTGAGGTGGTCGAGCGCCCCGACGTTGAGCTCAGCGACCGCGTCGAGCAACGCATCTTCCGAAGCCGGCCGGACCAATTTGTTCTGCTGATAGAGGGCGAAGTGCTCATTCGCCTGAGCCGTCTGCCTGAGGTTGCGGTAGGCGACCGCCAAGGCATAATGCGCCGAGCCAAAGTGCGGAGACAATTCGCAAGCTCGGCGGAAGTGCTCGACGGCGGCGGCGAATTCGCGCTGAGCGGCCTTGACCCTCCCCAAGCCGTAATGAGCATAAACAGCGCCGGGTGATTTCTTCGCCACTGCCTCGTAAAGCTGCCGGCTCTCGCTCAACTCGCCAGTGGCGAACAACGAGTCGGCCAGCTTGATTTGGGCCGGAAGATAGTCCGGCTTTCGCCGCGCGGCCTCCCTCAAATTATCTGCCGCCTCGGCATGCTTGCCCAGCGCGGCCTGAGCTACGCCCAAGTAATAAACCCACCGGAACTCGTCCGGCGCCAGGGAGCGAGCGCGCTCATAACAGATCGCCGCGAGTTCATATTGCTCATAAGTCTGGAGCACCATCCCCAGCCGCCCACTGGCCTCCGCATCTCGCGGCTTGGCCCGGGCGTCGTCATATGCCTTGCGCACTTGCTCGCGGATGGCGGGGCCGAAGTTGTCGAAGGCGACAGGCGGCAGGTCCGGGAGGGTCTGCGCCTGGAGGAGTAGACCGAATGAGCAGACACACGAAGACAGGATGATGACTACCACCAGCATCCTCAAGCCAGCTTGGAGGCCACAGAACATAGACGTTATGTTAGTTGCCCCACGATTCCGGGACAAGCTCATGCTCGCTCGAAATCTTAGGCCCCTCAGTCGAAGGCTGTGGGCGTGAAGGGCACATCAAACACTTACCCTTTCAGGGGGTGTTGATTTGAGTTGAGCAGCAGCTTGCGAAGATTGACCACTCCCGCCCGATTCAAATCCAGAGCAACTAAGGTCGCTCGTCCTGTCGGAGTCAAACCAATCACCAGGGTGAAGTCTTCGTTCCACGCAAAGTGATCAGACCACTTTTGCTGGCGTGGATGAAAAAGATCAACCACTTTACGTGTGAACGGGTCAATGGCTTGCCCCCTGTCGCGTTTCTTGCCATTGCATCCTTGACAGGCATAAGCCAGATTTCTCAGCACAGTCTTGCCGCCTCTGGCCCTGGGGATGATATGGTCAACCGCAAACGGGCTGCTCGAAACGGAGTCCGGGCATCGGCAGTATTCGCAATACCCCTTGGCTCTCTCCATGACCCGCTGTCGCAGCTTTTCGCTGATCCGTTTAGCGGGCATGCCTGCCTGGTTCCATCCCCAGTTGCTTCATCAACTCGTCAACCGACACCTTCCGGTACTTCGCCAACTCGATGACCGCCCTGAGCCTCTCCCCCGCGAGCTTTTCCGCTTCACCTGACAATCGCAGCAACTCGGCATGCTCCTGGTCGGTGATTGACTCGAACTCCATCTTGTCTGTGAGTTCTTCTATCCGCTGCCGGTTTTGCGGCGCCAGGTCCTGACTAATCCTGAGCAACAACTCTGATTCTCTGCGAGATAAATGCGGCACCTTCTTCGTCTCCGCGCTGACTTCAAGCCATTTCCTGATCTGCGCCTGAAGCCGCTTGCGCTTCGCGGTGGAGGCGGATTCCCAGGCTTGAGCAATGTCAGCATCAACATTGATCGCGGCAGTTCTCGATGACATAACTTTACTCCTCAGCGATTGATTTCTCGCCCCCAGTCTAACCACTCGGCGCCACTCTTGCCAGCCCGTTCCTCTTCGCAAACTTCATCAACGCGAGCAGCAAGTCGAAGGCTTTGGGTGTGAGCGGCACGACCTCACCGTCGCGGAGCAGCAGGCGCTCGCCGGCATCCAACCGGAAGGAGCCGAATTCATAGATAGGTTGAGGCTGATGGCCCGCCATCGCTACTCACCACACTGTCACGACGCTGGTCAGAGCGCGGATGCTGGTGTCGGCCGTGACCAGTGAAAGGTTGAGCATCAAAGCCGTAGCCGCAATGATCCGGTCGGGCATGTCAGGAACCGTGCCGCGGGGAATGAGGGCGAGTTGATCGGCCACGGCCCGGTCAATCGGGACCACCTCGATGATGGGCTGCGGGTCATCAATTTCAGCCAGGACTTTGGGCAGCACGGTCGGCTTGATTTTGCCCTTTTCGGTCAGGTACTGCATTTCAATCAGGCTGATGGCTGAAATGTAGATCCGCTGAGTCACATCATTAGCAGCGCTATCGAGGGCGTTGGTGGCACCCGCCGAAAGATCGGCCGGCGAATCTACGTACCAGATCAGGGCGTGCGTGTCGGCGATGACGCCCTGCGCGCTCACTTCTCACTCTCCACGTACTCGCCCCACATCTCTCGCCGCGCTTGCTGCAAATCTTCCAGGGTCAGCTTCGGCCCCGGCCCCGCCGTCGCCCCCTTCAGCCTGAGCGCGCGCGGAGCGAGGGAACCCGCAGCCACAGTGGCACGTTGCGCCAGCGATTCGATCAAAGACAGCACCTCGCGCTGCTGTTCCAACGGTAATGCCGCAACTTTGGCAGCGATCTGCTCTACTAAATTGCCTGCCATAAACTCACCTCCTCAGCTCACGCGCATATTATCTCTGATCGAAGTACAAAATACAGACTTCGGGCCACGCCCAGATGCCCTTACCCTCAGCTATGGGGCTTGCCACTCCAGGGCGTAAATATCCTGAGTCCCGACGTCACGCAGCACCAGCGGCGAATCATCTGGGGTCCAACCAGGCCAAGGTCCTATGCCACCGATGGCGAGCCGGAAATCCTTGAGGCTGGTCAGCCGCTCGATCCTCCGGTCCTCAATCCGCACTCGAAACAGGCCCGGATCATTATCGCGAGAGCTGGCAAAGTAGATGTACTTCCCATCGCGTGACCACCGCGGCCAAACCGCCTGCTGCGGAGCCAATTCCGTCCATCTGTTCGTCGTAAAATCAAAGAGCAGCAATTTGTTCCGCGCCTCGAACGGCATCGCGGCGATGTAGCGCCCGTCCGGCGACCAGCGGGGAGAGAACAACCCTTCGGAATCGGGTAGCTTCGCAACCCGATGCGTGTTCAGATCGAGCAGGCAGATCGTTTTCGCATCACGATCTCCGAACACCAGCGTCTTTCCATCTGGCGACCAGTCAGGGTCAAGTTCGTTACGCTCCTCTGGCATCAGTTGGTTCGGGGTCCCGCCCGCGGCAGAAATCAGATAGGTCTTCCAGGGTTTGCCCGGTATTCTGGCCGTGAAAACAATCTGTTTCCCGTCGGGAGACCAGCGCGGCAAGATGGCTTCGAGCGGTGGAGAGGTGAGCTGGAGCCGCTCCCTGCCATCCACTTTGCTCCGCCACAAACTGCCCTCCGGGTAGGTCACATAAGTCACCCACTCTCCGTCCCTGGAAAAATCCAGGTGCTCGGCCGAGATGCCTGACAGATAGCTGCCCCACTGCTGCGTCTTCGTGTCGTAGCGGACAAGTTCGCCGCGTCGCTGTTCACCCACGACGAACAGCTTCGTGCCATCCTGGCTCGGCACCGGCACGTAGTAATTCAGCGGCCCGAAGGTCAACTGGACTGGCTCGCGACTGGCCCGCCGGAAAAGCATTGCCGGCTCGCGCATCACCCAGATATTGGTTGCGCGATTGCGGGTAGACTGGAAGACAAAGTATCTGGCGTCCGGGGTCCAATTGCCGCAGCATTCAGCAGCCGGGCTGTTCCAGCCGGGCAGCAGCGGATGAGGGTTGGTGCCGCCGGCAGCGACTTCCCACAGCGAGTTTGAGCCGGTCTTGGGATCCTGCACGGTAAAACGCAACCGGCTGCCGTCGGGTGACCAGCGCAGCCAGTATGGTCTGCCGGCGACAGTCACCAACTTGCGGGACTGAGTCCCGTCACTGTTGGCCAGATATAACGTGGAGCCGTTGGCATAAACAATCTGTTGCCCATCCAACGACCAGGTTCCGGCATGGCCCAGCACGTTGCCCAGGCGGCGGGGGGTACCACCTAACACCGGCACCGCCCAAAGCGGCGCTTCATCTTCATACCCGGCGTAGCTCTCCACCAGAAGCTCAGACCGGCTCGGGGAAATATCCCTGACAAAGGCGGGATGTAAGGGCGTCGGAATCGTGACCGTCTCTCCCCCTGCGCTGGACACGTTCGCCAGCACCCACTGCTCGCGCGCCCTTTCCGAGAAGTAGAGACGTGGGCCGTCAGTGACCAGCGAAATTGAAGAAAAAATCCATGAGGTGAAGACCTTCGGAAGACCATCTCTCGTGATCTGAGGGGAAGCCGTCACCTTCGGTGGGAGTGGCGATCTCAAGAAAAAATAAGCGAGGCCCACTCCTGATAGGATGAGCGCGGCCAAAGCAAGAAGGATGCTCGGCCGGTAACGTTTGAACTTACTGGTCAGGCCCTCAGCCTCCGCCACCGGGCGTGCCGTGACGGGCGCGCCGGCGTTGGCCGCTGATTCTTCGTCCGCGACTGAACGCTGTAACCTAGGCGGCTCCTGGATTGTCGGCTCCGCACGCTCCTCTGCAACCTCTTTGACACCGGCCACGAAGCGATAGCCACGCTTGGGCACCGTCTCGATGTAGCGCTGCCCGTTCCCACCTTCCCCCAGCGCCTTGCGCAGCTTCGAGATGTTATCGGCTAGATTATTCTCTTCGACGAAGCTGTCGGGCCAGACCGCTTGCAGCAGTTCATCCTTCTCCAGCAAGCGGCCGGGGCGTGAGACTAGCACCAGCAGCAGGTCGAAGGCTTTGGGTGTGAGCGGCACGGCCTCCCCATTGCGCAGCAGGAGGCGCTCGGCGGCATCCAACCGGAAGGAGCCGAATTCGTAGAAGTGCTTCGGATCTCTAGTCATAACCACTCCGAGAATTCGCCGAAAGTTTTCCGAGAGAGAAACGAGACGCTTCAGAGGACGCTTCACCCTGCCAGGGAGTATGGTCCTCAGCGAAGTGAGCCAGTGCGGCTAATGTCGAGAGCAGAAGCCTCAATTCCAGGCTCATTCTAAGGTAAGGCGGTGGCCAGAGCAATCCGCCACCGCCTTACTGATCCCAAACCCAACTTTCAGCAGTCAGCAGCGCAAGCCAGACCAAATGGCTACTAGGAATTCGTGTGTCCATTTTCTGATCGCGCGGCGGGCCGCCAAGGAAAAGGAGAAACCATGCTCAAACACGTCGCGCTCGTCACTCTGCTTGCTCTCGAACTTTCAACCACCGCCGCCGGACAAACCGGCCGGACGCCCACCTCAACGGCCGGCCTGGAAACCCTCGCCTTGCGCGATTCGCAAAAGGCCGAAGCTGAGCGAGCCCTGGCCCGCTTAGGTGATCTGTCCATTGACACGGTGCGCGAGCGCTTGGCCAAAATGCGTCCGCCGGCCTACCTCCCAGGGCCGGTGCTGCTCAACGAGATCATCAAGCAGCAGCGTCTGCCGGTCAGCTCCAGCGAACGGGTCGAACGCCTCAAAGCCGCCCTTCAGCCCGTGCTTGCCTACCACCAGCGTGATGGCAAGCTGCCCATCATCGTGGTTCGTTCCGAGCAGCCGAAAGCATATCTGGTGGCGCGCGCGGCCATCATCATCACGACGCAACTGATGCTCATCACCGGCGAGGCCGAGCTGCGCGGCATCATCGCGCACGAACTCGCTCATGAATATCTCTGGGAGGAGCGCGAGCGGGCTTTCAAGGAGAATGACGAGAGCCGGCTGAGGGAGATCGAACTCTTCTGCGACGCGGTGGCCGTCATGACGCTCAAAGAGATTGGCGATGACCCGGCCCATTATGCTCGGGCACTGGAGCGCCTGACCTATATTGGCATTACGGCCGGCAATGCGACGCGCCACGAATCGAAGACGCACCCGACGCTGGAGGCGCGCGTGAAGCTCAACCGATGGCTCTGCCAGCAACTCGGCCGGGTCACTCACCTAGCCTCGGAGTAGTAGGAGTTTCATTTTCCATTTTCCATCTTAGATTTATCATTTGTCATTGAAGAGGAACTGTGGCCACGGTCCTAAGATCCTCTCAGCTGACGACCGCTGCGCTTCTTCAATGACAGATGAAAAATGTAAGATGGAAAATGGAAAATGAAACTCCTTCCTGATTTCGCGAGCGACTGATAGTTAAGAGCTGGTTGCCGCCCCGCCGCGTTCGGGTCCCATCTCTATTCTCTTCGCCGCGCGCTGCTCGGCGTGACGGTAGGCCAGGGTGTAGATCGCCGGCAGCACCAGGAGGATGAGCACGGCCGAAGTGATCATCCCTCCGACCACCACGCGCGCCAGCGGCTGCTGCGTCTCCGAGCCGATCCCGGTGGCCACCGAAGCCGGGAGCAGTCCGATCGCCGCGGCCAGGGCGGCCATCAATACCGGCCGCAACTGCAATTCCGACCCGCGCATCACCGCCTCGCGCAGCGCCACGCCCTCGTCGCGCAGTTGATTGATGCGCGAAACGAGGATCACTCCGCCCAAGACTGACACGCCGAAGAGCGAGATAAATCCGACCGCCGCCGAGATGCTGAAGTTGGTCCGCGTGAGGAGCAACGACAACATCCCGCCGACCAGCGCGAGCGGAACCGTGCCCAGCAGTAAGAGCGCGTCGCGGACGCTGCGGAAGGCGCTGTAGAGCAGGAAGAAGATGATCAGCAGGCTGATCGGCACGACGATCTCCAGCCGCCTGATGGCCTCTTGCAGCTCCTGGAACTCGCCCGCCCATTCGTAGCGGTAGCCCGGCGGGAGGTTGACTTGCTGCCGGATCTTCGCCTCGGCTTCGGCGATCGTGCTCTGGAGGTCGCGGCCTCGCACGCTGAACTTGACCGGGATGTAGCGCGCGTTGTCCTCGCGGTAGATGAAGGAGGCGCCCGTCTGCTTGGTGACTTCGGCCACCTGCTTGAGCGGGATGCGCCCGCCGTCGGGCGTCGAGACCGGGATGTTGGAGATCGCGTCGATGCTCTCGCGAAACCGCGGCAGGAAGCGCACCACCACGTCGAAGCGCCGCTCGCCGTCGAGCACCTGGGTGACCGCCTGCCCGCCGATGGCCGCTTGCACCGTTCCGTTCACATCGCCCGGCAACAGCCCGTAGCGGGCCGCCTCCTGGCGGTCTACCCGGATCAACAGGTTCGGCTGCCCCAGCTCGCCGAAGATCCCCAGGTCGGCCACCCCCGGCACCGTCCTCATCACTCCCGCGATCTGGCCCGCGGTCGCCTCCAACTTTTCCAGGTCCTCACCGAAGAGTTTGACTGAGTTCTCACCCTTGACGCCGGACATCGCCTCCTCGACGTTGTCTTGAATGACCTGGGAGAAGTTGTAGTCCACGGCGGGAATTTGCCTCAGCTCCGCCTCCATCTGCCGCATCAACTCAGTCTTGGTTAGTCCCTGCGGCCACTCCTCGCGCGGTTTGAGGTTGACGAAGAATTCGCAATTGAAGTAACTCGTCGGGTCGGTCCCGTCGTCGGGCCGGCCGAGCTGGCTCACGACGGAGGTGACCTCGGGGTATTTTTTGAAGACGGCCCGCATCTGGTCGGCGAGCTGGCTCGCGTAGCTGAAGGAGATCGTATTGGGCATCGAGGCCCGCACCCAGAGGTTGCCCTCTTCCAGTTTCGGCATGAACTCCCCGCCGATCAAAGGGAGAGTCGAGAGCGTGGCGGCGAGCGCGAGCACGGCGAGGGCGACCGTCACGCCGGGGCTGGCGAGGGCGGCCGGCAAGAGGCGCGAGTAGACGCGCTTGATCCACCGGACCAGAAAAGTTTCGTGCTCCCCTGGCTGCGCCTTGAGCACGAGCGAGGCCATGACGGGTGAGAAGGTGAGGGCGAGCAGTAGCGCCCCGGTGAGCGCAAACCCATAAGTGAGCGCCATCGGGCCGAAGACTTTCCCCTCGACGCCGGTCATCGTGAAGAGGGGCAGGAAGGCGGCGACGATGATCGCCGAGGAGAAGAAGATCGGCGTGCTCACTTCCTGCGCCGCCCGGATCGTGGTCCACTTCACGTTAGTGCGGTAATGGCCGGTCCCCGCGAGGTGGCGGCAGATGTTCTCGACCATCACCACCGAGGCGTCCACGATGATCCCGAAATCGATCGCGCCCATCGAGATCAGGTTGGCCGAGTCCCCGCGGAGCACCATCATGATGAAAGTGAAGAGCAATGAAAGCGGGATCGAGAGCGCGACCACCAGCGAGGCCCGCAGGTCGCCGAGGAAGGCGAGCAGAATCAGCGCCACCAGCACCATCCCCTCGACCAGGGTGTGCGTGACCGTGTGGGTCGTGAGGTTGATCAAGTCCGTGCGGTCGTAGTAAGGGACGACGCGCATGCCTTTCGGGAGGACCCCGCTGTTGATCTGCTCAACTTTTTTGCGCACGCGTTCCAGGGTCGGCAATGACTTCTCCCCTCGCCGCATCAGGACCACGCCCTGGACGACGTCCGGGTCCTCGTCCTTCCCGACCCGCCCCATCGGCACCTTCGCCCCGATGCTCACCTCGCCGAGTTGCTTGAGGTAGACGGGGGTGCCGCTTTTGGCCGTGACCGCGACGTTGGCGATGTCCTGCGTGTCGCGGAAGAGGCCGATGCCGCGCACGTTGTAGCTCTGCACGCCGAGCTCCAGGTAGTTGGCCCCGACGTTCGAGTTGCTGTTGGCAATCGCCGCCATCACCTGCGAGATGGAGACGTTGAAGGCGACCAGCTTGTTCGGGTCTAAATCAACGTGAAACTCCTTGGTCGGGCCGCCGAAGCTGACCACGTCGATCACCCCCGGCACCTGCTTGAACTGCCGTTCGAGGATCCAGTCCTGGGCCACTTTGAGGTCCATCAGACTGTGGCCCTCGCCGACCAACCGGTAGCGGTAGATCTCGCCCACAGCCGAGGTCGGTGACAATGCGGGCTGGACGCCCGGCGGGAGCGCGACCATTTGCAGGCGGTTGAGCACCTCCTGGCGGTCGAAGTTGTAGTCGGTCTCGTACTTGAAATAGCACTTGATGTCTGAGAGGCCGAAGAGCGAGATCGAGCGGAGGTGGTCCAGGCCCGGCATCCCGTTGAGCTGCGTCTCCAAGGGGACCGTGATCTGCCGCTCCATCTCCTCAGCCGACCAGCCTGAGTTCTGGGCGATGATCTCAATCGTCGGCGGCGACGGGTCGGGGTAGGCCTCGATGTTGAGCTGCTTGAACGCAAAGAGGCCGCCGACCAGGAGCAGGACCGAAAGCGCGACGACCAGGAGCCGCTCGCCCATCATCAATTCAATCAGCTTGCCGATCATAGGTGTCACCCTCGAATCTGAACCCTCCGCCGGTTCATTTCTCCCCTTTACTCAGCTCGCCGAGCAAGAGCGCCCCGCGGATGACGATGCGTTCGCCGGGCCGCAGCCCGCCGCTCGCCACCACCCGCCCGCCGGCTTCGTGCCCGACTTGGACCCGCTGCCGGCGGAAGCGGCCCGGCGCTTCCTCGACGAAGACGACCGCATCATTCCCTTCGGAGACGACTGCCTCGGCCGGCACGACGAGCGCCGATTGTTGCTGCGCCGAGTTGATCTTGACCTGGGCGAACATATCAGGCTTGAGCAGGCCGCCGGCATTCTGCACTAAGCAGCGCACGCGCACGGTCCGCGTCGTCGGGTCCACCGTCGGGCTGATGAAGGAGACGTGCGCAGTGAAGGTGCGGCCCGGGTAGGCCGCGATGCTCACCTCGACCGGGGCATGAAGATGAACCCCGGCCAGATCGCTCTCGTAGACGTCGGCGAAGACCCAGAGGGTCGAGAGGTCGGAGATGAGGAAGAGCGGGTCGGGCATGTCGGGTTTGACGTACTGCCCCAGCCCGACCTTGCGCTCGACGATGGTCCCGGCAATCGGGGCGCGGATGACGACGCGGCGATCAATGCCGTCCGGGCGAGCGCCGAGTCGCGCCACCTCTTCGCCGCTCTTACCGAAGAGGGCCAGCCGGTTCTCGACTGCGGCCAGCGCCGCCTGGGAGCGGCGGTATTCGTCCTGGGCGCGGGCCAGGTCGGCCTCCGCCTGCTGGAGGTCTTTGGTCGCCAGCGCCTCCCGCTCGTGAAGTCGCCGCGCACGCTCGGCCGCCGTGCTCGCCGTCTCAAGCGCGATCTTGGCCTTGGCCACATCGGAGCGCGCCGAGGTGAGATCATTTTGCGCCACGACCAAGTCGGGAGATTCGAGGACGAGCAAGGGCTGGCCGGGCCGCACGCTCGCCCCCTTGGCGGCGGAGACTTCAAGAACGCGGCCGGCGTAGGGGGTGAAGACCGGGGTCAGCCGGTCCTCGTTGAAGCTGACCTTGCCGGTCGTGTTCCGCTCCACGACGACTGGCTGCTCGATCACTTGGCCGACCGAGACCTGGCGCAGTTGATTCTCATTGACCGTGACCACGTCTGACTCGTGGGGTGCGGCTTGCGCGGCCGGAGCCAGCCCTCTGAGGCGCGTCAGCCGATGCTGCCAGGTGATCCAGCCGGCGATCAGACCGAGCACGATAATGATCACCACCGGCAGTAAGTACCGACCACGTCTCTTGGGTTGAGGCGGGGCCTGAGTTGGAGAGGTGGCCATGTCTGATAATTTTGCGCTTTCAACCAGGCGCTTGACATACTCATCCGGATTCTCGTGATCCTCGAAGTCTACTTCTTGATGGTCGTCCATACAGATTTTCCTTTACCGAGGTCACGCACAGGGTGACCGCCCGGTAGTCCGCCACGATGATTGTTCGGTTTGGAGTTCAAGCTTTAGCTTGCGGATTGAGCAATCAAGCAAGCTAAAGCTTGAACTCCAAACATTCTTTCAAGCCGTCCCCCTCGGCATGCGGGCGAGCAATCGAGGTAGAGTAGTGGAAATCAATTGCCGGTGCCGTAGCCCGTGAGCTAAGCCATCGAGATAGAGGCCAAGCCTGGAGGTGTGAGAGCGTCTGCCGGGCCAACCGATCAAGCGCCTGGCACGGACGGAGCTTCTCACTCACCCGTGGAGCTGATGCTGCACTATTTTGGAAAAGTCGTGACTAGGAGAGGTCAGCAGGAGGGCCTCGTTGGCGAAGGTAGGAGAGGTAGGGAGTTAAGCCGGTGCACCTGGTGTGACTGGCAGTCAGAGGAGTACGCGAGAGCCCAACCCTCAGTTTGTTGCCGGGCTCAAGGTCAACGGAAGCTGAAAAGGGGAGACCGCAAGCCGGGTCTGCAGGCCACTGTGGGTCTGAGATGGCAGCCCCCTGCTCTCGGTCGAGGAGCAAATTGATTGCCGGGGCGTAAGCCTCCGGGTTGGATGCCAGCTCAAAGTTCCCGCGCCCGTCGCCGAGCCAGACCACCGCCGACGAGCGCTGCAAGGGTGAGACCCAAATGAGGTCGAGATCGTTGTCGCGGTCAATGTCTTTGGCGATCAGCACCCCGCGCTCTGAGGTCTTGGAGTCGAAGGAGAGGTGCTGCGTCCAAGAACTGCTGAGCGTGAGGTGGATGCTCTTATGCATGCCGCCCGAAACGAGTTCAGCCTGGTCTAACTGATGATCACCGTCAAAGTCGGAGAAAAGAGGGGCCGACTGCAGGGGGGCAAAGGCGGAAGAAAAATCCCCGCTGGGCCGGACCGGCCGCGCGGCGGTTGAAAAACAGACGAGCCACAGGCCGATCACTAGACCGGCTAAGGCGAGGGCCGCGACACCTGTTGACTTGAAGCGCAGTCGCATAAGAGAGCGGAGGATAGCACAGCCCGAAAGGTGGGACAAGTAATTAAGGCGGGGAAGCAGGTCCGGTTACAGCGCCGGGCAGATGATAGCGATTGAATGATAGCGGAAGATAATTGTGCTAAATCGAAGCACACCAGCATGGAACACCTTCTGACCACAGAGGGCACCGCAGGAGCACAGAGGTGGTATCGACATTGGCATCCTCTGTGTCCCCCTGTGTCCTCTGTGGTGAATTTTTCTGTCCCCATGTGGTGCGTGTCGATTTAGCTGATGGCCTTCAGTGGCGGAGTTGTGTGCGCAACCAATCAACTAGCTTCTGCTTATAACCGGCCCACTCCGGGTGCCCCTCCCAATTCTCCATGCCGTGCGGCGCGTTCTCGACGGCGTACAGTTCATGCGGGGCTTTGATTTCAGAAAGCTTCTTGTCCATCGCGACGCCTTGCGCCCACAGGCGCTCGTCGGTGCCGTGAATGAGCAACAGCGGCGGCATCCCCTGATGCACGTGGTAGAGGGGTGAGTAGCGCCATAACACGTTGCGCGCCTCATCATTCAAAGTCGTCATCCCGAAGAGCCGAACGAGCAGCGAGCGGGGCGAGGCGTCGGTCGCCATCGGGATGAAGTCGTAGACGCCGTAGAAGGAGACGGCGGCGGCGATGCCTGCATTCTTTTCCGTGGCGAGCTGCGCCACCATCTGCCCGCTGGCCGATTCGCCGAGGATGGCGATGCGGGATGGGTCAACCCGGAATTGGCCTGCATAGCGGCGGATGAAGTCGATGGCTGCGCGCAGGTCTGCGAGCTGGTCCTGGTGGCGGAACTGTGGCGTGAGCCGGTAGTCAATCGAGAACCAGGCGAAGCCGGCGCGGGCCAACGGCTCGAAGAGCGGCGTCACGTAAGTGACTTTATCACCCGCCTCCCAGCCGCCGCCGTGCGCGATGATCACCGCGGGGAATGGCCCGCGACCTGGCGGGACGTAGGCATCGAGCCGCAGTTTGTGGCGCGGGCTGTAGACGATGTCCTTCATCAGCCTGCCGGTGTAAGGCTCGTGGTCCGCGTCAATCAGCCTGAGCGGCTTGGCCAGCCACTTGACTACGAAATCCTTGTAGCTCCATTGCTCGGGCCTCCAGTTCTCGGCCCGATGGACGCCGCCAGCCACGGTAAAATAATCGCAGCTCCCGCCCGCGCCTCGGATCGCTTCGCAATACCTCCCCGCCTGCTCCGGCGGCACTTCGCGGTCTGTGGTGCCGTGCACGACGAGCATCTCGGGCATCCCGCCTGAGACGCGTGCGAGGGGTGAGGCCTGGGCCAGGGCATCTGAACTCGCGGCAGCTTTGAGAGCGGCGAGTTCGCGCAGGTCATAGAAGCCGCCGATCAGCACCGCCGCTTTCACTCCCGCCGGCTTTTCGGCCGCCAGCAGCGCGGCCAAGTGCGCCCCGGCATCTTCTCCCAAGAGGGCGAGGCGGTCAGGATCGATGCGAAAGGCATCAGCGTGGCAGCGAATGAAGGCCAGGGCCGCGCGTAGATCGTCCAGCGCGTCTGAATACTGCGACACAGGGCCGAGGCGATAATCGACCGAGAACCAGTTGTACCCGGCGCGAGTCAAGACTTCGAGGAGTTGCCCGACGTAAGCGATGCGGCTGCCGGACGTCCAGCCGCCGCCGTGAATCACCATCACCGCGGGACGGCGAGCACCCTGCTTTTGCACGTAAGCATCGAGCGCGAGTTCAGTCCCATTGATCCGGCGGTAGATGATCTCGCCCCGGACTCCAGGCACGAGATAGTTGCCCTCTGGGTTGCGAACCTGTACGGGGAGGCAATCTGCGGCCGCCGCGCCGATTGAGGCTGCGCAGAGTAGAAGGCAGAGCCATCGAGCTTCCCGGCCGATTCTCATGGCCTGTAGGAATATCACAGAAGCGTGCGGTCGAGAAGCGCCGAACCGATCGCAACAAACGAGGCTTTTCCTCCACGCAGTGACACGAAGATTCACGAAGCCTGCCTGATTTGGCGAGCGCGCTTGAATCATTGCGCCGGGCAGTCACGCTGCAGCCCGAATTCGCCGAGGCCCATCTCGCGCAGGGGCAAATCCTCCTCCGGGAGGGTAAGCTGGATGAGGCCGCCGCGGCTTTGCAAACCACGCTCAAATTGAGGCCCGATGACGCCGAAGCGCATTACACCCTGGGCAACGTTTGGCAGCGGAAAGGAGAGACAGAGGCGGCGATAGTCGAGTATCAAACGGCGATCAAGCTGGCGCCGGGCAATCCTGAAACCCATAACGCGCTCGGCGCGGTCCTGCGACGCAAGGGTGAGGCGGAGGCGGCGCAGGCGGAATTTCGAGAGGCCCAGCGGTTGCTGAAGCTCAAGAGCGATCGCAACCTGGCCATCGCGGCCACAGACAATGGCGTCCGGCGCTTCAATGAAGGCCAGCTCGACGGCGCGGTCGAGAGGTTCGAGGCGGCCATCAAACTGGACCCGCATTACGCGCCGGCTTATTACCATTTGAGTCTCGCCCTGCGGAAGAAGGGGCGGGCCGCGGCGGCGCAGGAGGCGCGGCGCAAAGCCGAGCAACTCGACCCGAAGCTGAAGCGTCAGGCCAAGTAAGTTCAAGGGCAAAATTATTCGGGTGTCATCGGTTTTTTCATTTTCCATTTTCCATTTGTGATTTGCCATTGGTCATTGACTCCGGCGGCTCGCAATGACCAATGACAAATGGAAAACGGAAAATGGAAAATGGAATCTACCAGAATATCTTTGCCTGGTTACTTAACTATTCAAATTGCCAGCGGGGCACAGTCCCTGGCGTCGCCCTGGGGGCCGCCGACCAAGGTTTCCCAGTCCCCTGCCGGAGTTTGATCGAGGTATCAGCCCGCACGTTAGTCCACATCTCTTGGCCCCCGCCGGGCCAGTGTACGATGACGCCTTCAAGGCTGGCGGAAGGGCCGAGGCCGAAATGGACGCGGCCGTCGCTGGCGCTCAAATAGCTGCCGTCCGTATGCGCGCGACGCCAGAGCGGCTTTTGATCTTTTCTGACCACCGCCACCCTCGCCCCGGCGCCGTCGCGATTGTCTTTCACCCCTTCGAGACGCGCCTCCAACCAGTGCGAGCGTGAGCCGGCCTGATTCAGCAGCAGCCGCACCGGCCCGTTGTTATTGGCCACGACGATGTCGATGTTGCCGTCGTTATCCAGGTCGCCGAAGGCCGCCCCGCGGCTCACCTCCGGAAGTTGCAAGGCCGGCCCCGCCTCGGCGCTGGTCTCGCGAAAACCCTTGCCTCTTTCGTTGTGGAAGAGTTGGTTCCGCTGACGGTAGGGGTAGGGCGTGCCCCGCAAGGCGGGCAGGAGCGTCACTGCCCCGTTGGCGGTGAAGAGGTCCAGCCAGCCGTCGTTGTCGTAATCAAACCACCCGACACCGAAGCCGGTGGAGAGGAAGCTAGGCTGTGCCAAGCCAAGCTCCAGCGTCGCGTCATAGAATTCGCCGCGGCCGTTATTGCGGTAGAGGGTGCTGCCTTCCCTGGTCAAGTTGGTGACCAAGAGGTCCTCGTCACCATCATTATCGAAGTCTCCGGCGGCCACCCCCATGCCGGCGCGCGGCACGCCATCGGCGCTATAAGCGGCCCCGGCCATCAATCCCCGCTCCTCGAAGGTCCCGTCGCCTTTGTTGATCCACAGCAGATTGGCCGCGCCGTCATTGGCCACGTAGATGTCAATCAACCCGTCACCATTGAAGTCGGCGCAGACCACCCCCAAGCCCGGCCCGAAAGCGGACCCGATGCCTGAGCTTGCGGTCACGTCCACGAACTTACCGTGGCCCTCGTTGTGAAAGAGTCGGCACGGCACCGGCCGGTAGGCGGCTGGGGCACAGTAGTCAGGCTCCCCCGTCGGGGCGTAACACTTTTTATTCCCTTTGAGCGTGAAATCGACGTAGTTGGCGACAAACAAGTCGAGCTTTCCGTCACGGTCATAGTCCAGGAAGGCCGCGCTCGTGCTCCAGCGCGGGTCGTCCACGCCCGCCTCACGCGTCACGTCGGTGAAGGTGCCGTCGCCGTTGTTATGGTAGAGGACGTTCGAGCCGAAGTTGGTCACGTAGAGGTCCGGGTGGCCGTCGTTATCATAATCGCCGACTGCCACACCCATGCCGTAGCCGACGTGCCCCACCCCGGCTTGCTCGGTGACATCGGTGAAGCGCAGCTTGCCGGTCTCCATCAGCTCATTGCGAAAGAGCCGATTGCCGGGCTTCCAACCCGGCGGCGGCGGGAACTTCGCCTCGCTCATCTTCTTGGTCGCGTCCAGCAGCGTGCCCTGGACCAGATAGACGTCCAGGTCGCCGTCGCCGTCGTAGTCAAACAAGGCGACGCCCGCCCCCATTATCTCAGGCATGTAGAATTCGCCGGTGGCCCCGGTGAAGTGATCGAAGTTCAGCCCCGTGTCGGCGGCCACCTCCCGGAAGATGGGAGTTTGAGAGGCAGCGGGGCGTAAACAAGGCAGGGGCCACAGGCCGCAGGAAAAGGTGAGCAAGATGATGATCGCCAGCCTCTCGACTTTCAACTTTCGGCCCGTACCTTCCATCTTCATTCGTTCTGTTCCAAGCTGCGCAGGTCCCGTTCGCTTCAGCGCCGGCAGTTCACCGGCTGCCGGCCGAGCTTGCTCCCGGGCCCTTCAACTTGCGGGCTCGGATTCGACTGAGCAGCCCATCAATGGGCAGCTCCTCTTTCACCCAATTTCCCAGGGCGGCCTGGAGAGCATTTTGCGAGATGGAATCGGTGGTCTCAGCCACCGCTGAGGAAAGAAACTCACCGGCTGTGTGTCAGGCAATGTCTTCGACCCAGAGCAGGAAGCTGGCCAGCGACCCGGCCTTCAGTGCCCGGTAAAATTTCTCATCCGCGGTCACCATCTGGCATTCCAGCGCCACCGCTAGGGCGAGATAGGTGCAATCATAAACCGTCTGCGCGGTCCCGTGGGCGGTCTCAAAGGCCGATTCCAGCAGCACTGTCGCGGGATGCTTGAGCACGGGCACCGCCAGAAACGCCCCGATGATCTCGCACCCCTTATGGACCGTGATCTCGCCGCGGCGAATCTTCTTCCAGATGATGCTGCCAAACTCCGGCAGGATCAGGTCGGGCGCGTGGAGTTCGTGCGCCGGGTCGAGCAGACGCGCCGCCGCCTCAGTATGAATCTCCGGCACATACCACTTGACGGCGATGCTGGCATCGACGATGAAGATCACCGCGCGCGATCCTCGGCCAGCAAAGCGGCGCTGTCGCTGTGCTTCCCTTTGCGGAGTGAGCGGCGGATCCGCTCGGCCGCGGCGCGAGCGTCAATCATATTGACCCGTGCGGCCTGCTCCAGAATCAGCTTCAGCTCGAGCTGCAATGACCGGCCGTGCTGTTTCGCTCGCCCTTTGAGTGCCTCCAGCACGCCGGGGTCCACGCCTCTGACTAAGACATCAGGCATCGTCACTCTCCTCTCCACTACGATAGCGTTATGATAGCACGGGCCGGGACTCACGCCTACCGCCGACTTGCTCCCGCCACGGCGGGGAAGATCATCTGGCGGGCCAGGATTCCAGCGCCCTCTAGTTGAGCTCTTTGATCAAATTCCGGCCAATCCTAGCCGACGCCTAGCCAATGAAAAAAGCGGGCGTAAAGAGCAACTCCCTACGCCCACCTTTGATTTAAGGTTTGGTCTGGCTTAGAACTGCAAGCGCAAGGCGAAGCGGATTCTCCGCTCGGTCGCCTGATTGTCAGAAAAACCCAGGGTCGAAGTGATGTCACCGAACCCGTTGGTCGTGCGCAGGCTGCCGTCCGGATTGAACTGCAGGTTCGACACGTTGCTGTTCGGGTTGGCGAATTGCGGGTGGTTGAAGATGTTGTAGGCTTCGGTCCGGAAATCCAGCTTGAAGCGCTCGGTCAGCGAGAACCGGCGGAACAAGGAGAAGTCCAGGTTCCAATAGCCCGGGCCGCGATAGGCGTTCCGGCCCGTCGTACCGTAACGGAATTGGCCCGTCGCCAAGGTGCGAATCGGATCCCGGAACGCCAGCACATCAAAGTACGGTGTGCCGGCGCCGTGATTGCCCGTGATCTTGATATCAGCGTTGACGAGGTCGGCCGTCTGCTGGTTGCCCGGACAGTTGCACGAAGCGTCGGACGCGGTCACCGTAAACGGCGTGCCTGAGTAAGCGCTGAAGATGCCGTTGATCTGCCAGCCGCCGAGCAGGGCCGAGCCGACCCGGCTGTCGCTCACCCACGTCTTGCCTTTGCCGAAGGGCAGCTCATAGGCGAAGCCCGTCGTAAACATGTGCGTCCGGTCGTAGCCGGCCGGGGCACGGTTCCGATAGAACTGGGACTGGCTGTTCCACGGAAGGTTGACCCCGCCGTCCTCATCAGCCAGGTTGATGGCCCGCGACCAGGTGTAAGCGCTCTTCAGATAGAGCCCGTGCGTGAACCGGCGATTGACCGCCATCTGCAAGGCATGGTAGTGGGAGCTGGCGCGGCCGTCAAAGAGGAAGATATTCCGCACGTAGCTGCGGGAGAAGAAGGGCCGCCCCGCGTTCCCCCCACCGACATCCGCCGCGTTGAGATTCAGGTTGGCCAGTTGGTGCGTGGCCTGAGTCCCCACGTAGCCGGCCGAAACGGTGAAGTCGGACGGGAGTTTTCGCTCGACCGTCAGGTTCCACGATTGAATGTAGCCACGGTGGATCAGACCGCCCGGCGGAGTCCGCTCCTCCACGTTAGTCGGCAGGCGGACCCGGCCCGTGTCGAAGGTCGAAGGACCGACGACCTGCGGGATGCCCTGCTGGAGCGTGCCGTAGAACTGAAACGAAGCCGGAGCGTCGAACTGCTGCGCGATCGTCAGCGGGTAGAAGCCACGCAGCGGCCGTGAGAATGGCAGCGGGTCATACGTGATGCCGTAGCCGCTGCGGATCACCGTGTTGTCACCCAGCCGGTAGGCCAACCCGACGCGCGGAGCGAAGAGTTTCTTGCTCACCTTCATGTCCAGGTTCGTGGGGTTGCCGCCCACGCCGCCGAGCACCACGTCAAAGGTGTTCAGGTCCAGCCGCTCGATGCCGCGGTTGGCACGCGTCATCAGCGGGTAGTACTCGTAGCGCAGGCCGAGCGTCGCCGTCAGGTTGCGCGTCACCTGCCAGCGGTCGCGGAAGTACCAGCCGAACTGCCACTCGCGCCCGGTCAGCAGCTCGTACTGGATGGTGTTGTTGACACTAGAGGTGTAGCCGAGCAGGAACTGCGCCAACTGGTGGTAGAGATTAGGCGATCCGGTGCCGTTCAGCACCGCCTGACCATTGAAGAAGAGGGCGCCCCGCGGCCCGTTGAGGACCTCCGGCTGCCAGTGATTGAGTTGATGGCGCACCATGTCGAAACCGAAGCGCATGTCATGCGGGCCGCTGGTCCGACCGACGTTGACCGTGCCGGTGAAGCTGCGGTCGTTGCGGGTGACCGGAGACCATCCAGCCTGCTGACCAACAGGTGAGAAGCCGAAGGAGAAGACCGGGAAGCCGCTCTGCCGCGCGTCCGGCCCGTTCGTGCCGGGGATGCCGAGCACTTCGGACCCGATGTTTTTGCCGAAGTCCACTCCCTGCGCCGCCTGGTCCATGCGGGTATAGCCGAAGTTCCCGTCCACGACGAAGCTCCGGAGCGCCCACGTCTGGCCGACCGTGACCAAATAGACCTTGGTATCACCGGTGCCAGCGAGACCGCCGAGGGAGGGCCCAATTGCCGCGCCCAAGGCAGGCTGGGCAGTCACCTGGGCATCCAGGGCGGAGAACTTGCCCCAAATCTGATGAGCGGCGGTGCGGTTCCAGTTGATCTTGGCGTCGTAATTATCCCGGTTCAGCCCTTCGGTGCCAGACGCGAAGTAGTTGCGCCGCCCCGGCGAATCCCCAGGCAGGTTGGGGAGCGGAATAAAGTCCAAGACCTTCTTCGCAATCGGACTGATGCGGGCGGCCGGGATCTGGGCGTTGGCAAACGCCGTCCGCTGGGCCGGAGTCGCCCCGGAGATTGGGTCGAAGATCGTCACGCCCAGGCCGCTCAAGTCGCCATTGCGCATCGCCGCCGTCGGCACGGATTCGATGCTGAAGCGGCCCGTGCGCTCGCGCGTCCCTTCCCAGGAGCCGAAGAAGAAGAGCTTGTCCCGCTTGATCGGCCCGCCGAGCGTGCCGCCGTCAATGTTGGAGATGCTCTTGTTCAACTTCGGGGCGGTGTAGAAGAAGTTTTTGGCATTGAAATGCTGGTTGTTGTGGAAGGCGAAGGCCGAGCCGTGAAACTGGTTGGTGCCGCTCTTGGTCTGGACGGAGACCGCTGCGCCGCCGGCCAGCCCTTGCTCGGCGTCGAAGCTGTCGGTGGTGATGGTCACCTCTTGGACGGTCTCGACCGGCGCCACGTAGACGTTGTGGTGCGGCAGCCAGATGAAGACGTTGACGGCCCCGTCGAGGCGGGTGGTGTTGTTATTTTTGTTCGTGCCGTTGACGAAGGTGGCCAAAGACCGTTGGGGCGTGTCGGTGATCGAGTTCTGGAACCCGGCCGGTGTGGCCCCGGGCACCAGGTTGATCAGCGCCTGGTAATTACGATACTGGTTCGTCGGGAGGTCGGTGATTTCTTTGGTGGTCAGTTGTGATTTCACCTCCGCGGTGTCGGTCTGCAACTGCGTCTGCTCGGCCGTGACCGAGACGACGTCGGTGACATTGCCGACCTTCATCTGCACGTCCACGCGCGTGACGTTGTTGCTCGTGATGTTCAGGTCGGTCTCGGTGTAAGTGGAGAACCCTTGCTTGGTCGCCTTGATGTCATAGGTGCCAGGCAGGATGTTGGTGATCGAGTACTCACCGGACTCGCTGGCCACCGCCTCGCGCACTTGGCCGGTGCCTTTGTTGGTGATCGTAACGGTCGCGCCGGCCACGACCGCGCCGTTCTGGTCCGTGACGTTGCCGATCAACGACCCGTAGAGCACCTGGGCCCCGGCTGGTTGCGGGCATAATCCGACGGCCAGCAAGGCGATCAGAAATAGACCAAGATGTCCGGTCCGCAGACCGAGGGTGGACAAATGATGCTTCATGGTGATCCCTCCTTTGCAGGATTGGCTGGATGAAGTTTTACCGATTTACGAAACTAATAGCGGGCGTAAAGATTGAGCAGCGTGCGATCATCGGGCCGGTTTGCGTCCGCCGTTGGAACGCGGCGGACGAGCTGGAATGAGCTTTTCAATCTCATTCCCGCAGGTCGTCGGGAATCTCTCGGAAGGTTGCCATACCAAGAGTTTACCGACGACCTCAATGCCCGTCCACGCTCTGATCTCCAGCCGGCCCGGTTCGGTGAGCGGCTAGAACGTTACGCGCACGCCGAGTTGTACACGCCGCGCGCCCGGGGTATTGGTGCCGCTCTCGGCATTTCCCGGCGTGAACTGCAGGAAGTTGAGTGCCGTGAAGCCTGTCACCGGCGCGCCCCAGTTCGTGTGGTTGAAGACGTTGGCCGCCTCGATGCGGAACTCCGGCTGGAACCGCTCTTTCACTCGAAATTGCTTGAACAGCGAAAGGTCGAGGTTCAAGACCCGCGGCCGGCGGAAGCGGTTGCGGCCCGAGTTGCCGAAGCCCTCCTTCACGAGGCCGGTCGGCTGCGAGAAGAGGCTCTTGTCGTAGTACGTCTCAGTGGTGCTCGATCCCACCTTACCGACCGGCTTCGGATCGCCACTGAGGTTGATCCGGATCGATCCGCAGCTCGGGCAGTTCAGCGCATTGTTCGTGCCGCCGATGGAGTACGGCGTGCCGGAGTAGTGCGCATAGATGCCGTTGAGTTGCCAGCCGCCGAGGAGCTTGCCCATCAGGTTGCTGCTATCTTTCAGGAAGGGCAGTTGGTAGAGAAAGCCCATCTGGAAGATATGCGTCCGGTCGAAACCCGACGTCGCGAAGTTTAAGTCGTACACCAACGGGCTATTATAGTCGAGCGAGACCCACCCGTCTTCGTCGGCCATGTCCTTAGCGTGGCTGAGCGTGTAGGCGCCCTTCAACAGGAGCCCTTTGGTGAAGGGCCGGTTGATGGACACTTGCAACGAGTTGTACCGGGCCTTGGTGCGCGCGCCCCAGTCGTTGATGGCGGTGGCGCCGGCCACGGCGAAATACTTGCGCGAGGCGTTGCCGCCGCCCGGCTCGCCGTAGTTGATGTTCAGGTCGGCGTAGCCGCCGTCGGTGCGGGTCCCGACATAGGCCGCCTCGACAATGATGTCCCAGGGCAGCCTGCGTTCGAAAGCGACGTTGTACTGCTGGATCACGGCCCGGTCGAGGCCCTTGCCCGAGCCGGGGAAGAACTCTTGGTTAAAGTTCGGCGACCGCATGAAGACGTTCGGCGGCAGCTTCACCCGGCCAGAGCTGAAATCCGGGATCGGCACGGTGGGGATGCCGGCGGCCAGGGTCGTCACCGTGAGGAATTGATCGGCGGTGTTGTTGAAGGTGATGTCATACGGGAACGAGCCACGCAGCGGGCGCGACCAGGGGAGCGGGTTGATGGTGCGGCCGTAGCCGCCCCTCACCACCGACTTCTCGCCGATGCGGTAGGCAGCTCCCACCCGCGGCGCCAAGTACCAGGTCTGGAGCTTGAGGCCGACGTCATCCGGCACACCGCCGCGCCCGCCCAGCAGCACGGTGTAGGTGCTGTAGTCGAGCCGTTCGATGCCGCTATTGGCGCGGTGCATGAGCGGGTAATTTTCGAGCCGGAGGCCCAGGTTGAGCGTCAGGTTCGGGGTGACGTGCCACCGGTCGCGCACGTAGACCGCATTCTGCCACTCACGGCCGGTCATGTCCTCGGTCTGGACGTCCTTGGAGAAGAAGCTGGCCCGACCCAGCAGGAAGGCCGCGAACGAATTCCACGCCAGCGCGGTATAGCTGGGCGCTCCGGTGATGTTCCCGCTGAAGCTGAACCCGCCCTTCAAGCCGTAGCTGCCGAACTCGGCCTGGCGGTGATTCAGGTCCAGCTTGACGATGTCCACACCGACTCTCACTTCGTGCTTGGCGAAGATCTTCGTCAGCGCGCTGCTGAAGCTGTAGTTGAGTTCTGTGCGAAACAGCGGCATCCAGTTGGGAGTCGTGCCGATGGAGGACAGGCCGGTCTCGAAGGTGGGCAGCCCCGAGGCGCGGATGTCATTGGGGTCGTTCACGCCGGGGATTCCCAGATCGAGGCCGAGGTTCTTGCCGAAGTCCGGGCCGGTCACCTGCTGCTTCATCCGGTAATACCCGAAGTTACCGTCCAGCAGCAGCGTCGGGCTGAGCGTCCAGGTGTGGCCGGCGCTGACCACGTAGACCTTCGTATCGCCCAAGCTCCCCTGGTCGAAGCCCAGGGAGTAATTGTCCACCACGTTGGCCCGCAGCGTGGAGAACTTGCCCCAGATCGAGTGCGACTTCGAGCGCTGCCAGGTGAGCTTCCCGTCATAATTGCCGCGATCCACCATGATCTGGCGCGGCGTCACGTAGTCGTCGAGGAGCGAGTTTGAGTTCAGGTCCTTGGTCGTATTGACCTTGGGGTAAAAGTTCAGGAGCGCCTTGGTAATCGGGCTGAGCCGAGCACCGGGAATGGTGAAGTTGGCGAACTGCGTCCGCCCCGCCGGCCCCGCGGCGCCACCCGTGTCCGGGTCGTAGAGCCTGAAGGCGGAGTAGGCCGCGGCCACCTCGCTGAAGTCGCCGTTGCGCATTTTATCGGTCGGGACTACGAAGGTTTGGTTGAAGCCGCGCCGGTCGCGGAAGTTCTCGTAGGAGGCGAAAAAGAAGAGCTTGTCTCTGATGATGCGCCCGCCGAGCGTGCCGCCGTAAGTGTGCCGCGTTTGCGGCGGCCGCACGAGCGCGTTCGCATTGTTGAAGAAGCTGTTGGCGTTCAGCTTGTCACCGGTGTAGAACTCGAAACCGGAGCCATGGAACTCGTTGGTGCCCGACTTGGTCACCACGGTCTGGGCGGCGCCGGCGGCCATGCCGATGTCGGCGTCGAAGTTGTTGGTCGCGATGTTGACCGTCTCGATGGTCTCCACCGGCTGGATATACCCGGCGTGGTGCGGCAGCCAGACGTTGACCGACACCGCGCCGTCGACGCGGGTGGTGTTGCTGTTCGGCTGAACGCCGTTGACCCAGGTGCGCAAGCTGCGGCCCGGCGTGTCAATCTCCGCGTTCTGGAACTGCACGGGCGTCGCGCCCGGCACCAGGTTGAGCAGCGTCTGATAGTTGCGGTACTGGTTCAGCGGCAGCGAGGTCACCTGGACGCCGGTTAATTCCGTGCTCAGGTCGGCCTTCTCCGTGTGCAGCGTAGCTGCGGTGGCCTCCACCGTGACTGTTTCCTGGGCAGCACCGACTTGCAGCGTGACGTCCACGCGCTTCGGGTTGCCGGCCGTCACGATGACGTCTGCCTCCCGCATCTCCTTAAAGCCTCTGAGCGATAAGCTCATATCGTAGGTGCCCGGGGGTAGGTTGCGGAACACATAGCTCCCGGTATCGTCAGTGACTGTCTCCAGCTTTAAGCCGGTGCCGGTGTTCGTAATTGTGACCGACACGCCCGGCAGGACTGCCCCCTGAGGGTCTGTCACATTACCTACGATACTGCCGTAGAGTACCTGGGCTCCGGCTAACTGCGAGCACAATCCAACGACCGCAAGGATGATCAAAAGTAAACCAAGCCGCTTGGTCCACGAACCAAGGGTATCCTCATAGCGATTCATATGATCCCCTCCTTTATAGGGTTGGCTGAATAGAGTTTGATTGACCTAAGGAAATTACAGTCTATGTTGTCCCAGCAACTAGCCCTTAGCTTAACCGGTGGGGGGATAGAAGACTGAGCCGGTCGAGGCCATCTGCCGTGCTCAGCACACCCACTGCTACTTCATGATTCAAATTGTGAGCTTTCGAGAGTACTCGTAGAACTTAAAAGCCTCTCAGAGACAAGCAGAGTTTATGCCGATTGCCCCTGTTCGTCAATGCAAATTGCTATTAGTTTAAGCAGGCGGCGGTCTCCTGGATGCATGGCTTAGAGCAGTGTCCATCTGCATGTTCAGGATGGCCGCAGCCTGTGGAGTGCGGCGACCCGGGATACTGCTGGCGAATTCAGTCAGGGCGCTGAATCAGTACCGCGAGCGGTAGCGAGCGTGGCTCCCGAACTTGGTTCATGGCGGGAAGCACGCTCGCTACCGCTCGCGGTACTGATTCGCCA
>Ga0207646_10000832_pt1 | contig 40169 bp, 63 predicted proteins | sample KBSK5502metaG_FD_184343 | JGI IMG/M metagenome (GOLD analysis project Ga0207646, IMG submission 184343) | Corn, switchgrass and miscanthus rhizosphere microbial communities from Kellogg Biological Station, Michigan, USA - KBS K5-50-2 metaG... | ecosystem: Host-associated > Plants > Roots >... | reverse complement strand
TCATCTTCGAGCTTCTGAAAAGTGCCGACGTGATGCACCTTATGCTGCTCGTAGAGCGTCGAGACCGGCTCGGCGCGCGTCACCTTGCCCCGGCTGGCGTGAATCCGCTTGACAGGCGGCGCGTTGGGCACGGTGGAAATCGTGACCTCCACCATCTCGCCGCCGTTGTTATCCTCAGCGACCAGCAGATCGCCGTCGAATTTGTGATACGAGGCGACGCCGGCGGCGGCCCATGCACGCGGGCTGCCCTGCACACTCGCATCATCCAGCACAAAGGCGTGCAACTCAATACTACCACCCGTCGCCACCTTGCAATCGCACATCCCCACGCCGGCGGTGATAACTCCAGCCTCGTCACCGCCACTCGTAGCGCTCGGATCGATCCCAGTGACGATACGCGAGAGTGGCGGCGCTTTCGTCACGCGATCGGCCTCGATCTGGCTGCGCTGCCACAGCGCGCCCGGCACGTTCTTAATATCCTCGGCCATGATCTCCTGACGATAGGCCAGGTTGCTCATGTCGCCAGTAATCTCAGCAAGCGCATCAACCGAGATATGTGGATTGTCGTGCGATGAAAAGTGAAACGCGGCCCAGCGTCCACTCGTGTCGCGGCTGGCGCGTGCGTAGAGCTTGGCTGCGTGGTACGGATCGGTCGCACGGCTATGCTGCATCGTGCGCAGACTGGGCGGCGTATAGATAAACACGGCGTCTCCATCGTTGTCGAGTAACATCGGCGCGCCGACAACCCCCCAGGTATCCTCGTGCATCAGCTGAAACTCATCCAAGATCAGAATGTCGGCGTAGTCGCCGCGCAAACTATCGGCGTCCCATGCGGTCTTGGCCCTGATGCGCTGCTCTGTGCCGAGTAACTCAATCACATGGCGCGTCTCGTTTTTGTAGAACACATCCGCATCGATTGGCGCACGCAATGCCCGCTTGCACTCCTCCCAAAAGCGGTCGATCTGCTCCTGGGTTGGTGTGGCATAGAGAATGCGCCGGCCCAAGAGAAAGTTTTCAACCGCATAGATCGCCACCCCCACCGTTTTGCCGCCGCGCCGCCCGGCTCGTACCACCTTGCGCTTGGCCGCACTGTCGATAAAGCGCAGCTGCTGTGCGTGGGGCCGTCTAAGTCGAACGGTCAGCTCCATACTCGACCTTGATTGTCACTGCGCCCGAATACTCGGTTTTCTCGACAAATAGTTGGTGCGCCTTGCCGAGCAGCTGCTGCGCCGCCTGTGCGTCGTATAGCTCGATGGTCACCTTGCCCTTGTCATCCAGTCCGTACTTCTTGACTAGGCCCAAGAGTCCGCGCCGGCCAGCTTCTAGTAGATCTAGCCGCGCTATTGGGCGCTTGATGGTGGCGGTGTGGAGCACGCGATCGGTGGGCTTCACGTTCTCCATCGCCGCAAGCTGCATCACCGCGCCGGCGATATCAGCCTCACCATCCTTCGTCTCCGGCACGCTGAGGAGCGACCATGTGAGCGTAATTTCCTCATCGTCAATGCGCAAAAAGTCAGCCATCGATCCGCGCGCTTGCTGAGAGAGCCGCGCTAAGACCTCATCAGCCGGCATCGCATAGAGTGCGAGCCCAGCGTTGACCGCTTGCCTCACCTTAAGTTTTCTTAAGATCTGCGAGGCTTGCACATCGGCGGTGTGCGCGCTGTAGCCGGCGCGGATCGCCGCGTTTCGCTGGTGTAAGTCACGCAGGTACTCAACCACCAGCTTGCGCTCTTTGCCCTTCAGCTCGGCCAGCGCCGCGTCAAATGCCGCCTGTAATGTCGCCTGGTCGCTGTACTCTGCCATGCTAGACCTTGATCACGCCAAACAAAATGATATAGCAGAAGCACATATACACCCACGCGCGCGCGAGCCACTGGCGCACGGGGAAGGGCGAGTTGCCGGCGATGAGCAGCTCAACGCCCGCCACGACCAGGCCGAAAACCAGCGCAATGATCACGGGCACAATCAGAGTGATTTGCATCTCACTTGCTCCTTTGACAATCCTTCACCCGCTGCGCTAACCCCGACTCCGCGCCATCCTTCGCGGGCGCACTCGCGGGCGCGTGTCCAGGGCAGTAGGCAATCGCCAGGCCACATTCGGTACAATACGTTGTCCCGTAGCGCGTGACCGTCTGCACTTTCGGGCGCGCGATAGGCGGCGAGATGCTGATCTGACCCAGCATATCACTGATGTCACGCAGGAGCGCGGCCTGCATGCTTTCTGTCCAGGGATTCCCCATCACAACTCCTCCTGAGGTGCCTCAGTGCGCGCGTGCTCCGTCGCGATCTCGATGGCCCACGGCGGCGTGTGCTCGCTCGGCGGGTGTTTCGCCGCCTCCTCCTCCAAAATCTCGCTCAGGCGCGTAACCACGTTGCGATCATCATTCGCCCGCCGGCCGTAGGGCCGCTGATCGGGCAGCAGCACCGCATTACGCAGTAGTTCGTCGGTCGTCTGGGCGTAGGGATCGCGCTCGTTTGACCAGGGCCGCCGTGTGTTCGTTTCGATGAGTAGTCCCGCGGTGATAGCCGCCACGCCGATCTGCGCGACAATCGCACCCACGAGCGCGGGCACGCCGACGATCTGCGCGAGAAAGAACAGCAGCACGGCTAGGCTGGCCAGCCACACCGCGAACAGAACGATAACGGCGATGGCGAGATTGCGGCGCATTAGGCTTTCTCGATCCAATGCCAGGTGCGCGACTTTGGTTCCTCGCTGAATCTGACCGATGTTTGCCAGCTGATGCAGCCGCCAAAGTGTGCCCCGTCGTTCGTGCCATCCACGAATACCACGAGGTTTGAATAGCCATCTGTCGGCGGCGTGCCATCGCCCTGTCGCCACACCTTGACGACAATCGCCGGGCGGTGCTCACCTGCGTGCGGGCCATCCGGCAGCACGAAATGGACAATACGTCCTTCGGTTAAGCCTTTCATCATTGCTCCCTTACGCGCTCTAACAGACCAATAACGGCAATGGCGAGGTTGCGGCGCATTAGAACCGCGCCTCAATCGACGCTTGCCCCTGCACTTTCAGCACCAGCGCCCGGAGTCGCTGCGCCAGTCCTGGCAGCGCCGTATCGAGCTGCTTGAGATAGTAGGCGGCAGGGCTACCGACCTGATCTTCCATTGAGCCGAGCCGGTCAAGCTCATCGGCCATGTCGCGCAGCGTGCGCAACTGATCGATGCTGATCTCAGGCATGCGGTTCCTCCAGTCCGTCCATGTCCACAAAGCCGCGCCCCACGGCGTCATGCCCCGCGCCATTCGCATAGATCATATCGATCAGCACTGTGTCACCGCTTACGAGGTGGCCAGCAAGCGGGCCATCAAGACTTGGGCGCTGATAGATCGGCAGTCCCGTAACGCGGAATGCCCGCGCGGCAACGCTCGGAATGTCCATGTACAAACTGTTTGCGAACGCGGGCCACGGCAGCCCGGCTGGGTCGGTCTTGCGGCCTTTGGGAATGGCAATGTCGAGATGACGCACCACATCCGCGCGCTCGATATTGTAGCGCGCAATCAACGACTGACACAGCCAATGTGCGGCGGCCAACTGCGCGGGTGGATAGGGATCGTGTCCGTCGTTGTCGTTCTCCAGCTCGATACCGATCGAGCGTTCCTCTATCTGCCGACTGTTCATCCCCATCCAGCTCGATCTGCCCGCGTGCCATGCAGCCATAGCATCAGGCACCAGCTGATTGATGTAGCCGTCTTTTCGGATCAGGTAATGCGTGCTCACCCGCAGCTCCGGGTGGTCGGGCTGGGGATTACACAGCCACGCCAGGGACGACTCGTAGCTGCCGACGGTGGCGTGCAGCACAAGCATGCCGATCCGCTGTCCGTTCCGGCTCGATTGGTTGGGGCTTTCGGGCGTCGTGTCGATCGGGTAGCTCATAGCGCGCCTTTGGTCAGCAAATAGGTAACGAGTGCGACCACCGCCACCAGAATCAGGATAACGACCAATCCAATCAGCAGAATCCAATTGCGTTGCACCGCGCGCCCCTCTCGTGATTCAACTGCGAGTGCGGCGATGCTCTGCTTGATCTCGCGATTCTGCTGATAATAGACCAGGAAGCGCCCGCCCGGCCCAAGCTCATCGCCAACCTCGGAGCGCGCCGGCGCCTGGATTGCCAGTTCCAGCATCCCCAGTTCTTCCATCAGACTCTGCCGCTCCATCTCGATCTGCGGCGGCACGTTGTATTTGCCCAGTGCGGCAGCTTGGATGTCCAGCACATTGAGTCGTGCCTGCTTTGTTTTAAGGACTCGAATATAGTGCTGTGTTTCCTCATCCATTGGCCCCAACGCAAAACGAGACACGACCGACTCACATCGGCGCATGTCTCGCGTACAGTGTAGCATAAACGTTCCGTTATGTGTAGTAGGGCTATGCTAGAATGTTTGTCCGACGCCGCGATCCCGCCGGCGCATGTCTCAAACGGGCCTCGCGCGGGATCGCGGCTTCGGAGTCGAAAGGAGCGAAGATGAGCGCACACCACAAACCATCCGAGCTGACACTGGCCGCTGATGCCTTGGCGCGCGTCGTGGCGCAGCTGCTGCCGGAGGCCGCCGATCCCGGACTCGCGCTGGCGTTCCGCGAGGCGCTTGGCAATCTCTTGGCGTCAACGCTTTCGGGCGCGACAGTCATGGCCGCCGGCGCGGTAGTTGCCTTGGATCGCAAGGTCGAAACCCTAGCGAAGACGCGCGGCGAACGGCTACGCGAAGTGCAGCTTGACGTAGATCGGCTGTCAGATCGCATCCACCAACTGGAGGACGCGTTTTTAGACGAAGGCGTGATCGGACAGATCAGCGCGACGATGTACGCCTTAGCGAACGAGATCGAGGCACTGAAGGTGCGGCAGGTGGGCGACTAGAGAACGTGCTACAATGTCCCGCAAAAAGGCGGCGCATATGTCAGAGAAGCCAGAGGGCGGCGTGCATTGGGAGCTGGGGGAAGCGCGGAAAGAGGTTATCCGCGCGCAGGACGCGGGCGATGTCGAGGCCGAGACGCTGGGCTGGATGCACCTGGCCGATGCGCTGGTGAATGCGGCGTCAAGCGGCAGTGCAGAGCAACTGGTGCCGATGCTCCGAGCCCTGCGGCAAGCGCGCGCAGGCGCCGACGCCGCGCACGCCGATCGGCGCACCGACGCGATTGTGAGCGAGCACAACCAGTCCATGCTCCTAGACCAGGCCGAGATTGTGCAGGCGGAGCAGGGTCAGCAGGCGGCGCGGCTGGGCCTGGCTGAGGCGTCGATCCTGGCCTTAGCGCTGGCGCGCGCGGTGAGCCACGCAGATCGGGCGATGCTGACCGCGCGCAATGCGGAGCTGGCCGAGCGTGTCACGGCGCTGGAACAGAAGGTGATCGAGCTGGAAGCGCGCGGGTGAAAACGAGACGGCGGCGGCGTGAGCTGGAGCACCTGTCCCGCCGACGGCGGGATCGCTATTCTTGGCGAGCGTGGCCGCTATCGCCAGATCGAACGATAGGATGCCGCCGTCAGTCATCGTCAGATCAGACGATTGCAGCTCGAGCGAATTGCGAATGTGCGAATTTCGGCGGGTGCTGCGTTCAGTAGACAGATACACGAAGGCCGCTGATCAAGTGAGTGCTGATCAGCGGCCTTCGTGTGCCACAAACTCGCAAGGCGAGCAGAATGGAGCTAGTCTAGCACGCTCGTTCTGCTGCGTCAAGATCGTCCCAAAAGAACACATGCGCCCACTGGAACGGCACGCCTGCATCCTTCGCGGCCTCGTAATCTTCCTCCCGATCTCCCACGAACAACACGCCTAAGCTGGCCGCCTCGGGCGATTCGGCCATCGCCTCTCTAATCATCTGCCCCGAGGGCTTGCGCCGCGCCACATCGTCAGGCCGGCGATATTGCGCGTTTTTGCTCCGGCTGTCGCTGTAGCAGACGTGGCATGCCAGCGCGGGCGCTTCCCAGCCGATCCGCATGTGTGTGCCGCCATCGAACAGCCAGATCGAGGCGAAACCCAGCGCTTTAGCGACAAGCGCCAGTTTGGCGATGACATCCTGCTCTGTCACGAAGCCGAACGCAACAGCGCCCTGGTTGCTGATAATCGCAACATCGTCGCCGCGTGACCGCAGCTGCGCCAGTCGCTCAGCGCGGCCGGGCAGCAGATCGACCGGCGCATACGCCTTGTCGGGCCGATCCATGTAGCCAGCAATCAGGGTGCTATCCAGGTCGAAGAGATAGAGCATCTTAGTGCCTCCCATTCGTCGGCGTCTCTGCCGGCGCCGGCAGATCGAATCTAAGATCGCAATACCCACGCGCATTGATCGTCTCGCCAGCGACCTGCTGGGCGGCGCTGGGGCAGCCCCAGAAGCCCGGCCGCCCATTGCTCGGCTCTACCCAGCGCACGGGTGAGGGCTGCCCATTGCGGTTGGTGTGCAACGGGCAGCACGGCACACCATCATCGCGGTACAGCGGCTGCGTCAAGGGCTTGGCAGCGGGCTTTGAGCCGCCGAACACTGCCCGCTTGGGCGCGCTGTAGCCGCGCCGTTGCAATGCCTTTGTGACCTTGACGATCTGGTCAATCGTCTCGGCATTGGTCGTCGCGTAGATCGTCCAGGTGAAGCCGCCGATCTCGACTTGAGTCGACGGGATGCACGGTTCGCTCAGTTCGCTCATCGTCTCGCTCGCTTTCGTGATTGATAAAAGTATACCAAAGGTGGGCGCGGCCGGCGCTATCCTTCAACTAGCGCCGGCGACAGTGCGCCCAGTGAGTTATCACAGTAAATCATCGTCCAGCCCGGCTGGCGTGGGAATGCGCAACGAGCGCCACTCCTGACTGATCTTGATCTCGAGCCAGTCGGCGCGACCGAGCTCGATTGCGGGTAGCTCCTCTAGATCGAGTGCGAGGTGCTCTACCTGCGGCGGCGTGGGCAGCGGGCGCACCTTGCGATGCGCAGCCGCGCAACAGGCCGGACAGTAGAGGCTGGTCTTCTTGGTCTTCTTGATCAGCTTCTCAGTGGCGAGGCAGGCAGGCCAGTGGTAGAGCTCGAAGATCAGTCCCTTCGAGAGCGCCGCCGCCACAATCTTGGCGCCGCGCCCGGCCAGGTGCTTGGCGATCCGCGTGTCCAGATCGTCCGTAAAACCCAGGTAATGCTGGGCCTGGGCGCGCGGGTTACTCAGGTTGCCCATCGGCGCGTTGAAGTGGAACAAATAGACAGTTCCACGCGTAGCGGCGTTCCAGGGCCACATGTTAAGCCGCCTCGGCATACATATCCGCTTCTTGATCAGCGGTCTCGTCAAGCGTCTGCTGCATATCGAGCAGCAGCTCATAGAGCGCGTTGTGCCAGCAGGGCTTCACTGCCTTGCACGTACACTGCCCGCAGCGCACGCGGTAGACGTTTCCAGGCGTGTTGAGCGACTCAACCAGGAGCACGCCCCGATCCCATGCCATCCGCACATTACACGCCACTGAGACGATGAGCCGGTCGATCTGGCGAACGGCCGCCGCGTCGCCGATCCGCACGAAGGATGCGCGCCACTCGGCCGCGCGAGCGAGGATACTCAGCATGGGCGGAATGGGCAGGTCGGAGGGGTGGTAGAGTGTCTGCATGGTCGTCTCCTCTAGTCTAAGTAGCTCAGCAGCGGCCGGAGTTCGTTCGCCAGCGCCTTCGCGTCGTCTAACCGCCCGGCCGCTTTCGCTGCCATCATCGCGTAGTACAGGTTCTGCGCCTGCGCCTTGAGGGTGAGCACGGGCCGGCTGTTCAGCTCGGCCTGCTCGCGCTGGCCTTCGAGCTGGGCGTTGATGTGGGCGATGGTGTTCAGCTGCTGCGTTGTCATTGGAGTGCTCCGCGTGCGTTGTCTTTATCGAACTTAATGATATTATACGTTACTTTACAGTTTTTGTCAATAGGCAATTTTGGGTATTGACAAAAACTGTAAAAGAGCGTATGCTGATTTCCGAGCAATACACGAGGAGGTTTAGTCGATGAAACTTGAGAAGGATTTCTACACGATCCAAGAGGTGGCGGATCTCTTTGAGGTCACGAAACCGACCGTGTACGATTGGATGAAGAATCGCGGTTTGGCATGGGTACGCCTCGGTGCGCGTCGGCGGATTACACGCCAGGCACTTGAGGCGTTTCTAAAAGCCGGGAGTGACGCGGGCGCGTCGGAGGGGTATAATCCGAAAGACATACGAACGCCCATGCCGGCGCAGCTACCTTATCCAGCGCGCTAACATGGGCGTTCGTATTTGCTTCGGTTCGCTGTCCCCCTGCCAAGAAGTTCAGTGAACCGCTATGTCCTGTGCCTCTCTCGCGTTCGCTTGATCAGCACCTTGACAACTGAAAATGTCTGCCGCCCACGAAACCAATCGTGACGAGCGGCGTATGACAACATTGTAATCGAACGTTCTTGCTATACAACGTAAGAACGGACTATTTCTTAACCGGGCGATACCCGGCGGCCTCGGCTTCGGCTGTGGTCGCGAAACATTCTTCCGGCTTTGTCTGGGCATAGCCGTTATCGCCTGGAACGTGGTAAATCTTTTCGCCCTTATTCGGGTTCCGATCCCGAACGTTGCCCTTGATTGGGTGATCAGCTGGGCAGTCACTGCCACTCGGCGCAACACCGCTGCTTGCAACTGGTGCCTTTGTCGGCTCCGGCGCAAGCGTGGCCCGCGCGGGCGGTGCTGGTGTATCGGTTGGCGCAGCTGCAATCGTCGGTTCTGCCGATGGCCCTTCGGTCGCGAGTGTCGCCAGTACTTCGGTCGTTGGCTGCTCGGTTGGCGCTACGGGCGCTGCGGTCGGTTCCGGCGCGGTGGTAGCTGGTGCAGCAATCGCCGGCGCTATCGTCGGTTGTGATGATGTCGCCGGCGTGCGGTTGCCGCCGCCCAGGATCGAGCCGCACATCCCTAGCACAATGAGTGCGACGAAGATCACGATTCCTTTGCCCAAGCAGCCACGTTGCCAGATGCCTGCAATGAACGCTGTGATGGATCGTAGTAGCTGCATGGGTCGCTCCGTTTGTGGGCAACCACAAGCGGGGTGGCGCGAGAATCAGACGATCCCCGATTCTTTTAACCGAGGATCGCATTGTAATCAGGAACTTCTGGGGCGGGAACCGACGTTCCCACTCCACAGGGTTCAGGGTGTTTTGGCTGGGGAACAGGGAAGAGCACCCCTACCAATGATCCGGCAGGGAATCCACCGCTTGCCGCTTCTGCTCCATCTCCACGGAGAGATAGCGCTCAGTGGTACTGAGGCTCGCATGCCCCAAGAGCCTTTGGATCGTCCGCAGATCGCGGCCAGCCCAGAGCAGTTGCGTGGCGAAGGTGTGGCGCAGCTGGTGCGCTGAGATGTCCAGCCCCGCGTCTTTTAGCCAGCGGTCAAACACATGCGGCACGCTCTTATGGCTGATCTTCCTGCCATTTAGGTGGCCCGCCACCGCGCCTTTCTGTTTGTCCTCCGGCGTCTGCGCCAGATCACTCGCCAGGCGCGGATGGATCGGCAGCGCCCGATCCCGCCCGCCCTTGCCGTCTCTGACGATCAGCGTCAGCGCGTCGAGATCGACATCCTTCCAGTCCAGCTCCGGCACCTCGGACAATCGAAGACCGGCGTAGAGCATCAGCAGCACCGTGCGCTGCTCGCGCTGGCGTTTGTGGCGCTTTTTCACGTCGAGGATGGGCAGTGGCGAATTGAGTATCTGATCGAGCAGCCGCAACTCGCGGGCTTTCAGGCAGCGTGGGATCGGCTCGATCTTCTTGGGCCATTCCAGCTCTAAGGTGGGATCGTCCATCCTGAGCTTCGCGCGGATACACCAGCGCGAGTACGCGCGGATCGCGCTCAAATCCTTCGCTATCGTGGCCGGCGCGAGTTTGGCACGCTCGATCTGGTAGCGCCCGATGCTATCAGCCGACACATCGGCGATGGTCGACTCTGGCCCAAGCCATTCCGCAAAGCGGCGCACGACCTTGCAGTAGGTCGTAATCGTGCGCTCCCTGGTCTTTCGCCCGGCGAGTGCTGCACCGAAACTCTCCAGCGTGCCGGTGATGACTGGCGACTCGGCCAGTCGGGTCTCTACCCCTGTTTTGGTTCCTACGTCCAACGTCAACCTCCTACACAACCCCTGCGACGGACGATCCGCCGAACCCCTCCGGGCGGCGGCGCGGCCTGAGCGGGGACGCGACGACTCGGGCGCTTGGCGCTGATCGACACGGATCGACGCCAGCCGCGCGGGCCGTGGCTCGCTTGGAGGTGGTCAACCAAGGAGGCGTTATGAAATGGTGAGCTAATTGGTAGCAAAACAGGGCGGAGAGTGGTGTTGACTCTCCGCCCCATCATCCTCGAAAGGAGTGAATCTGTGGCTCATTCTACCACAACGTTTACGCGCATCGTTGAATTGTACGATGCCGCCGGCGCACTGCTCTCTAAAGACGACTTTCTAACCGAGGCGGAGCAGGCGCGCTTTGCCGACATCCGCGCCGAGCTGGATCAGCTCTGGCCCAAGCGCCGGGCCGAACTCGTGTTCCAGATCGACGGCCCGCCGCGCCTGGTCTCGGCACCCGACGAACACGCGCGGCGGCGGCAGATCGCGCACGGGATTGCGCCGCTGCCGAGTGGAGGCGACTGATGCAATACGACGAACTCTCACCAGAGGAGCGCGACCGGCTGCGTGCTAGTTACGAGGCTGGGTTTGCGGCCGGCGCATACTGCACATCGCTCGTTCCTGATGAGCTGGTCGAATTGATCAACGCGGTCGCAATCGACTGGTTTACCAGTCGCGAGACGACGCAGGCCGCATGGCGCGCCCGCTACGCTTATCCCGGTCCCGAGGCGATCCCCGAGTGGCTGCGCGCCTATGCCGAGCGCCATGTGCTGGAGACCGCGCCACTGCGAGGCCAGCCATGAGCCACAGCGGCGGCGAATGCAAGCGTAAGAAGGCCGCGCACGATCTCGCGCAGTGGATTGCGGTCGCACGCCGACAGTGCATCGTCGCTGCGCCACGCTGCTGCCCGAAGTGCGGCGAACTCTTTTACTCCTGTCGCGACACGGATCGGCGCTGCCCGGCCTGTCGCCTGGCAATCGACTTCGGATTCGTTCGGAATAGCTGACCATGTTGTCAGTATCCCTGTGGCCTTGACCCGCCCGCCCGCGCCGGCCATGACGCCGGCAAACACACCGTACACGCAAAACGGCGAGGCGCGCCGCGAACGCATTGCCTCGCCGTTGCTTTCCAAATGGAGTATACCTATGCCATCTTATCACAAATCACGCACCCGCGCAACGACCTGGGTGCCGCGCCGCGTCTACTACGTGCTGCGCCACCTGCAACGCCAGCTCACGCCCGGCCAGGCGCAAGCGATCTCGAATAAGCAGATTCAGCTCGGCGTCAAGTTCGGTTCTGAAGGCGAAGTCAGCCAGATTATGCGCTGGCTGAGTGGAGAAGCGCCGACGATGGGCCGCTGGGCCTATGGGTGCTTGAACGCCAACGCCCAGACCTACCGCTTCATCACGCGCGAGCGACTGCCCAGTGGCGGCTACAGCGTGACACTCCTTGTCACACCCGAGCGGATCGATGCTCCGTCGGTGCGCCTGCCGGAGATTATCCAGCTGAGTTTTTTTGGCGGCGAAAATGATCCCTCCATGATCCCCCATGGAGGGCAGCAGGATGCGGCGCAGGGGGGATCATTTTTCCATGATCCCTCAGCAAGCACCGATCCAGAGCAGCCCAAAGCGGCAGACTCGCGATCAGAGAGGGATCATCCTAAAGAGACTCCGAAGATTCAGACTCAGGAGAAGGAGTTGGCGTGCCCGCTCTTTGAGCGACTGATGATCCAACCGGGAATGAGCCGCGCACTCGCGCAGCGGATCGCTCGATCTCCGCTCGGCACACTCGCTGATTTTGAGGCCGATCTGAAACTTGCCGAAGCCTTCGCCCGATCGCCGTTCTTTTTTACCGTCGCTCGCTGGCGTGATGGTCAGCGCGTTATAGCGCCAGAGGAGGCCAGTCATGTCCAGCCGCCGCCCGCCCGATCGCACCGCCGAAACGATGCCCAGCGTGGGCGACATACTGAACGATCTGGCACGCGTGGGCGACCTGCCGGGACAGGCCACGTCGATCCCGCTGTCTACGCCGCGATCCTTGCCGAAGCCATCCCACTCGACTGCGACGATCTGTAGCTGTACGGGGCTTGGCGCGCAACTCGAAACGCTGGAGCGCGCCCGAGCAGAGCAGCTGGTGATTTTGGATATGCACGACATAGGGGATCGACAGTTGGCCCTCGTGCCATGTTCATGCCAGGCAGGAATAGTGCGGGCGGCACGCTGGCGCAATTTACCGAATGAGGCAGACGGTGTGCGCTGGCGCGGTGGGCGGCTGAAGCAGCTGAAAGATCAGCTCTCCGCGCTCAAAGCCGCGCGGGCCTTCGTGAGCCGGCCGCGCGGTTGGCTTACCTTCGTCGGCGGCTATGGCGTGGGAAAGACGATGCTGATCTATGCCTGCCTCAACCACCTGGCTGATCGCGGCGTATTCGGGCGCTATATCGTGATGCCCGATCTGCTCTCTCTACTGCGCACGGCGCTCAGGGAGGACGATCACGCCTATGCGTCGATCCTGCGCCGGGTCGTACAGGCGCCGATTTTGGCGGTGGATGAGCTAGACAAAATTCGCGAGAGCGAATTTGTGGATGAGGTTTTAGAGGCGATTTTTCTGGCGCGCTATGCAGATCGCCACCAGCTCGGCACGATCATCGGCTACAACGCTGATGGTGCATCCCGGCTGCCGCCCTTTCTACGCAGCCGGATGGGCGATAGCCGGTTCCAGCTGATCGAGATGGCCGGCGCGGATTTGCGACCGATCGCGCATCAGCTCGATCCGTGGGATCGGGGAGAGGGGGAATTGTGAGCCTCGCAAACATCTACCTGGAGCTGCACCGCCGCGCGTGGGAAACCGGCCAGGATCGCGCGCAGACGCTGGGCAAGGGCGCACGGATCGCCGTTAGGGTGCAAGACGGCATTACGACGCTGACGATTAGCCGGAGTAAGAAGCCGCTCGGCGCAACCGAGATCGAGACGTTCAAGCGCGATTGCGGTGTGCCGTGGGACGCGGTGCGCTTTCCCCAGGAGGGGCAAGGGACAATCGAGCGCGAGGGCATGCCGTGGCGCTATATCGCGTGGCGCTGGCGAGAGGAGACGGCAGAGTGATCACTGCCGCCGAAATGTACAAAATAGCCACAGAAGCTATTCAGGCATATCTCTACTACGACTCGGAGACGGATGTTGGCAGCGAGCGGGCCATAGAGATGGCTGCGGCGCTTGTGGCGGGCAACGCTCCGCAGCTGCCTACCATCGTCTGTCTGTGTGGCAGCACGCGCTTCTGGCGCACCTTCCAGCGGGCGGGCCTACGCGAGACGATGGCCGGGCGGATCGTGCTCTCGATCGGCGCGGCCAGTGGCACCGATGACGAGCATTTCGGCAATCTCCCAAAGGCCGAATACGATCGCATCAAAACGATGCTCGACGAGCTGCACATGCGCAAGATCGAGTTGTGCGACGAGGTGCTGATTTTAGACCAGGACAAATACATCGGCGAGAGCACGGCGCGCGAACTGGCCTATGCGCAGCAGCTGGGCAAGAAGGTGCGCTACTGGAGTGAGGAACTATGAGTAAAGGACGAACCCCGCCGCCCGCCCAGATCGACCACGCCGCGCAGTTGCGGAATCGACTGGGCAAGGCGGCGTACACGCAATGGCAGCGCGAGACGGGCGAGCTGCCCAGCTACGAACAGCTCTCTCCTGCCGAGCGCGATTCCTGGCAGATGATCGGCCATGCCGTGATGGATGTGATCGTCAAGCGTGACCAACGCATGGGCCAGGTGAGTATCGCCAGCACGTTCGGCTATGCGACGCAAAAGCCGTATGTCGAACTATCGCTGGACACGAGCCCGGCGCAGTTCAGTCCGGCCAAGGCGCGCGAAATCGGGCTATGGCTCCTAGAGGCCGCCGACGCCAGCGAGAGCGACGCGGTGCTGATGGCCTTTGCGCGCGATGAGATTGGCCTGGATGAACGCCGCGCGGCGCAGTTGCTCGATCAGTTTCGCAAGGCCCGCGAGAAGGCACGCGGATCGGAGGTCAGCAGCGCATGAAGCCAGAAAAGTGGGCCGAGATCAAAGCGCTCCAGCGCGCAAACAAACAGCGTGTGACCGTCGGCAAGCTCGCCAAACTCGATCAGATGCTTATCAGCGCCGGACGCGCACCCAAGTTCGGCACGCAGATGAGCAGGAAGCCAGCGCGCAAGGCTCGCGAGAAAGCGAAGAAGACATGAGCGAAGAGATCGCCAGCGCCGATGCGCTGATGCACGCGAATGCCGATCTTTCACGCCAGATCGGCGAGCTCAATACGACCATCGGATATCAGGATGCGATGCTGCTCCTTGCGCAGTCTATGGTTGATGCTCTGCTGGCCTGCATTGCGCGTGACGGCTACTGCCCGATCTGCCATCAAACAGAAGTAATCACGCTCCAGACCGGCTATTACACACATCACGAGGGCTGCGCGCTGGATACCTACCAAGAGCTTGTAGCATCGCAGCGGAAAGCGAACGACTATGCCTGATCTCGTCCTTTCACTCTTCCCCGGCATCGGGCTGCTCGATATGGCCTTTGAAGAACAAGGCTTCTGCGTGGTGCGTGGGCCGGATGTGCTGTGGGGCGGCGATGTGAAGCGCTTCCATCCGCCAAAGGGCCGCTTCGACGGCGTGATCGGTGGGCCGCCGTGCCAGCAGTTCAGCCGCTTTGCCGAAATGGCACGGTACCGAGGTTATACACTGGCCGAGAACCTGATCCCCGAATACGAACGCTGTGTCGTCGAGTGCGCGCCCCGCTGGTTTTTAGGCGATGCCCGCGGCCACCGCCCAATCCGACGATGCGCACCGGCAGCCATCGCCATTTATAGCGAGAGGATCCGGAACAATGAGCTACGACGGCGGCAAGGGCGGCGCGGGTGTGGCGCAGTGGATCATCAACCAGATTCCGCCGCACCGGCGCTGGATCAGTCTCTTTCTCGGCAACTGCGCCGTCACGCGCGCCATTCGGCCGGCCGAGACGCGGATCGGCGTGGAGATCGACCGCGAGGTGATCCAAACGTTCTGGCGCGACACTCGAGATCTCGCCATCATTTGTGGCGATGCGCTCGAAGCGCTGAGTATGCTCCGCAAGCAGCGCCAGATCGACGCCAGCACGTTCGTCTATTGCGATCCGCCGTATCTCTTCAGCACCCGCTCTACGCAGCGGCCGATCTACCGCCATGAGTTTGGCGAGATCGAGCAGCACCGGGCGCTCTTGACCGCGCTGCGCAAGTTGCCGTGCATGGTCGCGATCAGCGGGTATTGGAGCGCGCTCTATGAGCTGGAGCTGGCCGGCTGGCGCGCATCCCAGTTCTGGACGACCGATCGCGCAAACAATCGCAAAGAAGAATGGCTCTGGATAAACTATCCCGAACCGCTGGAGCTGCACGACTACCGCTATCTGGGATCGAACTTCCGCGAGCGCGAGCGGATCAAGCGCAAAAAGCAGCGCTGGACGGCCAGGCTCGCCAGGATGGATAGCCTGGAGCGGCTGTGCCTGATGGAGGCGGTGGCCGAGCTGCGGTCGAGCATCGGCGGGAATGGCGAGAGCGCCGGCGGTATCGGCGCAAGTGGCGATACACCCGACGGGCGCACCGCTGCAAATGACGAGGTCGACGAGCGCTACCTGGTGGGATCGTCGGAAGCGGCGATGCTGGAGCAAGAGGAGCTGTCATGAACGACGATCCGATCGACCTGGGCGCGTGCTGCGCTTGCCGCAAGGCTGGCGCCACCGTGCGCAACATCGTCATGCTGCCGGTACGCGCGCCTGTGCCGGGAACGGGCTGGGGCTGCTTTGTCTGTGGTCTCCCGACCAACGGCGCGGTAGCAGTGCTCTGCGATCGCTGCCTGGAAAGCGATGCACCGATCCGTGATGTATGCCACGGCTACCCGAAAGAGAACATGCGGATGAGCCGCGAGTCGTGTATCGAAGCGTTCGATCATGACCCCGCGCGGCATGAAGGTGAATGAAAGGAATAACGATGCAGATCACCCAGATCACCGTCTCGTATGGCGAGACGCAGAGCCTGCCGGAATACTCGAACGTCAAGCCGGCACTGACGATCACCGCCGTGCTGAACGATGGCGAGGATGCGGAAGCCGCCGAAGCTGAGCTGTGGACGCAGGCCAAAAACGCGGTGCGCGAACAGATCGACTTGGCCTTAGAGGCGAATGGCAAAGCGGCCAAATGGAGCGGCGAGCCGCGCTACCAGGTGATGCAGACCTACTGGAATCAGTGGGATCACCGGGGCGAAAAGGAGCCGCCGCAGTACGTGATCATCTTGCCGAACAATGTGAACCCAGATCGCGATAGTTACGCCCAGCGCCTGACACATGCCAGTAATAGTATTGGCGATGCCCGCAAGCTGCGCTATGAGCACGCGCTGCGCATCGCCGCAGAAGTTGTGCAGGAGCGCGGCTACGGCCTGCTCGACTGCTCCGATGGCGATCTGAGCCGGCTTGAAGCCGCGCTGCCGCCCAAGCCCACTGAAGCGCCGCCCGTGGCTGCTGAGTTGAGCGATGAAGAACGGCGCGGCGAATGGCAGGCTGACGATGAAGAGGATGATCGCGGCGAGGACGAAGACGAAGACTAGCGGGGTTTGCGAGGCTGTTACCCTCGCCGGCGCCGGAACCGAGCGCCAACCCCGCGTGAAGCTATTCTAGCAAAGGAACCAAACAATGTGTACCATCATCGCCACCGCCATGCAAAAGGGCGGCGTCGGCAAAACCACCACCACCTTAGCACTCGGTGCCGAGCTGGCGCGCACGGGCGCGAAGGTGCTCATCTGCGACCTCGATCCGCAAGCCTCACTCACTGAGGGGTTGGGCATTGACCCCACCCAGATCGACGCCACAATCTACGAGGTGATGATCAACCCGGCCACCGCCGCGCGGGCGATCATTCGCACGGAATACGGCGTCGATCTCATTCCGGCCACACTGGCGCTCGCTGGCGCAGAGCTGTCATTCGCGGGCCGCTTTGGGCGTGAGCTGCTGCTCAGAACCGCGCTCGCCTCGCTCAGAGGCGAGTATGACTATATCCTGATCGACAGTCCGCCGGGGCTGGGGCTATTCACGGTCAACGCGCTGGTCGCAACCGATGTGCTGCTCGTCCCGCTCCAGGCCCATGTGTTCGCAATGGATCAGATGGCGCAGATGGAGTCGACCATTCTCATGATCCGGCAGATGAATACGAATCTCGAGATCGGCGGGATCGTCGTCACAATGGTTGGTCGCACGAATGTGAACGCGGCGATCGAGCAGGCCGCGCGGGCGCGCTACGGTGATCTGGTATTCCACTCCACGATCCCGCATAACGTGAAAATCATCGAAGCGCCCGCCGCTGGGCAGCCCATCACGATCTACGCGCCTGAGAGTGCCGGCGCGCGGGCATACCGCGCCTTAGCTGAAGAAGTGAGGGAACGATGGCCGCGAAACCAAACCCCGTCCTAGACCGCTACGCGCAGCGTGGGCAGCCTTACGGCCTCAGCACCGCCGTCACCGCGCCTGAACTGCCAGCCCGCGCTGGCGCATTGCCTGAGCGCCTCCAGGACATTGCGCGTAACTATCTGGGCGCGCGCCGACAGAGCGGCATGTCACTTCTGGAGGCCGCGCGCTGGCTCAGTGAGGCGCGGCAAGAAGCCCAGCATGGCGAGTGGGCGATCTTCCTAGAGGCGATTGGCCTGGATGAGAGCCGCGCGCGGGCGCAGATTCGCATTCACGAAGAGGCGCAGCGCGATCCGATGTTCGCTGATCGGATTGTTAACGGCTTTCTCTCCGAGGCCGTTGCACGCGAGTTGCTGCCGGCCCCGAAAGAAGTGCGTGAGGAGGTGTTGGCACGCGAGACGCCGCCCACCCTCCAAGATGTGCGCGAGGCAAAACGGGCGTTGACGCCCGATTTGAGTACCGACACCCCCGCCGATCTCAAGGCTGCTGGCGTGCAACTCGTCAAGCACGGCGCATGGTATCAGGCGACTGGCTATAGCGGAGAGATGAACGGCTGGACAAACCCAGCTGCGCCCTACGCACAGGCCGTTGAGCAGGCGCGAGCGGAGATCGCCAAACGACAAAAACCGAGCCCTCCCGAAGTCGCGCCCACGCGCCTGACGTGCCCAACGTGCGGTGAAGTGATCGTGAATGGCATCTGGGGCGAACTCAATGAGTGCGGATCGTGTTACCACGCTCGGCAGCAGGCGCCTGCAGCACCTGTCCCGCCGACGGCGGGATCGCCAGAAGCGGCGAGCGGATCCGGAGAGACGATCACTGTTCAAACCAATCAAGGCCCGCGCGAGATCGTCCCCACACGCGCAAACGGCGTGCTGGCCTGGCACACGTCGCTGACGACGGGCGGGCGCTACGCGATCACCCACATTCCGAGCGGCAAGCGGATCGCGCAGTTTATGTATGAGTCGCGAGTCGAGCAGGCCCTCGATCAGCTATCTCAGCTCGATTGGTCAACAGTCGCACCCGATGGCGCCATGCAGCCGCAGATGGCCTTGCAGGTGGCGCGCGTGCTCGTGCAGTTCGATGATGTTGATCAGTATGTGGCGCGCCAAACGCGACTCAAAGAGCTTGAAGCGCTAGAAGCTCAGGCAGAGCAAGCCGAAATGGCACCGCCGGAAGCCGCCGAGATCGCCCCGATTGATTGGGACGACGCAGCCTATCAGGCGGCGATCCGCGAAAAGGCCAAAGCGCTCGGGCTAGAGCTAACGTGGGAAACGGACGATCGCGTGACGTTGTTCTGGCCGGGAGAGGACATCGAGCAGATCGACCCGATGTATTACGGGCATGCGCTCAAATGGCTGGATAGCGAGGCCGTGGGGCTATCTCTGCACCGCGCGGAGCTTCACCCAGCCGCGCCCCGGCGTCTCACCCCCGGCGCGCACGCACAGGCCATGACGTTGTTAAGCAGCATCCGCACGGATCTGATCACCGATCAGATCGAACAGGCAGAGCGGCGCGCACGGCAGCTGCTCGTGATTATTGAGAAAGGAGAGGCGGAGGACTAGAGACACCAGCGCCCCGCGCCGACGTTGAAGGCGACGACGCGGGGCAGTGCTGAACTGCATTGGAGTGAGCAATGCAGCATGCGAATTGTAGCATGCTGCTCAATACGAACAGGAGAGCTACAATCATGGCACGTCACCACAACTATCGGCGCGAACCGCGCTACACCCGCGCGTCGAACGCGCCCGCATGGACGATGGCAATCATCATGCTGATCGCCGTCGTCGCGTTCCTGGCCTATCTCGCGCCCGATCTCCTGCCTATCGCCGGCACGACGCCGCCAGCGGCCCCAGGCGGCGCAATCGGCAACCAGGCCCCGCCCGCTGCCGTTCGCCGCGCTCCGGCCGCCGCAGCGCCCGCCAGTGGCGTAAATAGCGCCGCCCCGATCCCTGGCATGGCGCAGAATCAGGCGACGGTTGACGCGCAGTACGACGCGGCGGTGCAGGCAGGCGAACTTGCCAGCACGCCCGCGCCGCTACCGCTCAACTCTGCCGGCAAGCCGATCATCGATCAGGCACAGCAAGCGCAGATGCAGCAGTCGCTCAGTTTGGCCGAGCAGGAAGGTGGCGTAGCGGCCGATCAGCAGCTCGCGGCCCAGCGCGCAACCGCCAACGCCGACGCGCTCTCGCGCCCGCCCGATGTGTCGAAGCAGGACGCCGAGGCGGAGATGCACCGCGATCTGTGCAGTGTGCCGCGCGCCAACCCGGCGACGTGCGCAAGCGGGCTGTATAAGCCCACGCCGGTGCAGTGATGACAATACTTATTATTATCGGCGTGCTGATTGTCGCCGCCCTGGCGTTCGCTCGTCAGCCGGTCACAGATGAAGTGTGGTACGACCCCGATGAGGTATTACCCGCAACGCCGCAGCCGTGGGGGATTGACGACTATCAGCCGTGGCCGGCCAGAGTGGACGATCTTGTTAAAGAGATCGAAGTTGTCACCGCAATGTGGAACGCAGCGATGGATGCGGGCGACACAGCGCTTGCCGATGTGCTCCTTGAAGAATACGCACATTTGCAGCTGATGGTGCAGTAAGATGACCCGCTACATTCTGCCTATGCTCTTTTCGGTCTTGCTGGCCGGCGCGACGATCTACGTCAAGGATCGTCGCGCCCACCGGGCCGCGGTGCCCGCCCAGGCCGCGCCAGCAGCAGAGCAGGTGCTCTTCGTCACGACAGATCGCGAGCAAGCCGCACTCGCGCTCCTGTCGGCTATTGGCAATCCGCAGCCGAGCGCGGCGATCCTGAGCGAGGTCGTGGACTGGTCATTAGCGGAGGATGGCGGTAGTGACGCGATGAGCCGCAACAATCCCTGGAACACGACCATGTGCGGATTTGGACAGGCGCGTGCGATCAATGGCGATGGTGCATGTGGCGTGGGGGCGTATCCGACGATGGAGGACGGCATAGCCGCGAACGCCGCCACGCTGGGTCAAGGCAATTTTGCGGATGTTCGGGCTGCACTTCTGGCGAACGACCCAGAGGCGTTCAAAACGGCGCTCTGGGCGTCTCCCTGGGCGGCGAGCCATTACAGCGGCGGCGTGGGCTGGCCGCAGTACCAGATCGAGGCCGCGCCAGCGCCACCAGCCGCGCCAGCAGCGCCCGCCCTGAGCGTGCCACAGTTCGCCAGTAATCCGATCTCGCTCGCTGGCGACTGCGGCTACAACGTGCAGGTCGCGATCGACGCGAACGGCGGCGCATTACAGCACGTTGTTATTTGGCCAGGTGAGACATTTTCATTCAACGCCAGCATGGGTAGCCCGGTCGCGATCCCGTTTGTGACGTGCGCGGGTGTGCCGGGCGGCAACTGGTGTAATCTCGCGGCGCGCTACGCACAGGTCGCGCGGGCGCTGGGGCTTGTGCCACAGTTCGAGGATCATGGCGTCGGCGATCTGGGCGGTGGCCCGGAAAACAGCGTTGCGATCTGGAACGTCGGCGGCCAGGCCGGCAGCGAGGGCGAGAGCCAGGATCTCGAGATCACGAATACGACAAGTCAGGCAGTGACATTTCAGACCCGAGTCGACGGGGATCGACTCATAGTCGAAGGGGGATACTAATCATGCAACCAACGACCCCGGTACGCAGCGCACCACTCACACAGTCGCGCGCCCCGATCAATCCAGGCGTGCGCGTTGGCGGCGTCCTACTCGCGCTGTTTGGACTCCTGCTCTGGGTCGCCGGATGCCGCTACACGCTGTTGGGCTGGCATGCGGCGCTCAATTGGTTTTTCGCCTGGCTCGGCCTCTCCGATCAGCTGCCGCCGATTATCGGGCGCGGCGTATTTCTGGCGCTGCCGCTGGGCCTGCTCTATTCGCTCGTTGAATTGCGCCGGCCCTGGTCGTATCGCGTTCGAGAGCGCGAATCGCTGGCGCTGTACTGGATCGTCTGGATTCTGATCGTCGTCTCAGACGTTGGCACCACGTTTTTAGGCGTGACGACACCGGGCGAAAACGCATCCACACTGGCGCAGCAGATCGCGGCCAGCGTCGGCGCGTCAGCGCTCTGGGCGCTCGTCTTGACCTTCATCCCCGAATGGTTTATGATCGGTGGGACAAAGCTGATCAGGAGGTAAGTCATGGGCGATCTCACACTGCAACAACTCGTTTGGATCGTCGGCGTCGTGCTGGCGTTCGCGGCCTGCGGCTGGGCGTGGGACGTGGCGCGGCAAGCTGGGCTGTCGCCCTGGGCGGCGATCTCGCGCTATATCGCAGTGCAGATCGTCAAGGATTATCAGGAAGACTATGCCGCCGATCCGCACGTTATGTCACGCGAAAGTGACCAGACGGCGCAGACAGACCAGACAGACAGGCAAACAGACGAGCCGTCTGCGGCGGATCGGTGGATGGATCGGCTGGAGGTTGACAAAACGAAAACGGCGCTCATTGAGCTATTGGTTTACAGTGGGTGGGGCGTTGGCGAGATTCGATCTATACTCAAAGGTGACTCGGGCGTCCTCGGAACCGAGATCGACGCCGCGCGAAAGCGCCTCGGGATCGCCGCGACAGCCGCCTACGTTACGCCCGTAGCAGGCCGGCCAGCAGATCCGCGACTGTTCCAAACCGACCCCGAGTTTCCCTACCAAGCCCCGGCCTAGCCCGCCTCGCCGCTCCATCGCCCGCCTCGACTTCGCGCTGAAACGACGCGCGGATCGGGGCGGGCGTTTGTGTGCTCACCGCAGGAGATGGGAGTCGGGAGTTGGGGGTTGGGGGTTGGGGCAGCCCCATCCTCTCGCTCGATCTGGCGATACACGCCGCGGCCTGCCGCGCCAGGAATAGCGATGCTGGCCACGCCTACGCGCGGAGCACCGGGAAGAACAGATTATAGCCGTGCCACGCCGTAGGCGGAGCGACAACCGGCTGCACGCGAATGGTAATCGTCTTCGTCTCGCCAGTCGGCCACACATGCACCGTGAAGGTGTGCAATCCTTTGGGCGTCGTCTCCAGTACCTGGTAATGAAAGTGAAACGGCGTTGATGATTTTGGGAATATCGCCGGCGGCTTGTCGTAGCGCGGGGGCAGCCGTAGGAACGTGCCGTCGTCCTCGATCAGTACGCTGGCGACGATGGCTTGATCGCCGTCGTTGAACAGGCGCGCCGCAATCGTGAAGCGCTCACCTGCCAGAAACTCAGATCGAACAGTCCACGCCGAGAGGTGCAGTTCGGGCGCAGCGTGGCTAGGGACGATGGACACGGAGAATAGGAGGAGGAGTAAAAGCAGTCGCACGCGCATCATCGTGGTAATGTCCCCAGCGCCAAACGCGCGAGCAAACTATCGAGCGTGGCGCGTGGCGTTTCTGGCTCGATGTCGAGTGTGTCATCATCGAAATGATAGTCGGCGCGGGTCAGCCGAAAGACGCGGATGCGGTCAATCGCGGTGGAAAGCGTCGGCGGTAAGTTGCGGATCACAATCGTGTCGCCCGCCTGCACACTCCACAGCGGCCAGCGCGCGCCGCCAGCGTCGAACACCTGCGTCAAGGTCAGCCCCGATCGCGGCCTGGGATCGTTCGTGTCAGATAGGCTGGCGCTTGCTTCCACCCCCGCCAGGGTCGCGCTCGTGGTCTGCGCGCTGATAGCCTGTCGCCTGGTCACGCCGTAACGTGCGATGCTGGTGCTATCTGCTGTGGGGGATGTGCGGAGTGAACGCCCACTCGCATCGCTGTAGACCGCGTACACGCTGTTATAGAGCTGATCGAGCGTGCGCGTGACATCGAGACTCGACACGTCGGTGTACCAGGTGCGGCTGGCGCTGCTCTGCGGCCGGAAGGAGAGCAGCTGCTGCCCAAACACGCCCCACTCCCAGGCGCGACTTTGTGTGTCCCCCAGGCCCGTGAGATAATCCAAAACATCACTCGGCGATCTGTCCTCATACACCTCGTCGGTCAGATCGATAGCCGGCGACTGCACGAGCGCCGTGCTACTTTCGAGTTGCGCGCTGTTCAAGGCCGTGATAGTGCCGATGAGATCGCGCGCGATCTCATCGGCGTAGATCACATGCGCGTTGACCGTGCTCGTGGTGACGTGCGCGAACGCGAACACGGCGGTGAAGGTGGTGCTCGTAATCGCCGTGACGGTCACACTCTCGCCCACCGTTGCGCTACCCTGGTCGATTTGCAAACTCTGCCCAACGTAGATATTGGTCATACTGCCGGGCGTGACCGTGCGCGTGCCGGCCGCGATGTTCGTGCCCAGCGTCGTATTCACGCGGTTGGTGGTGGCGGTGACGATGCGCAGATTGGTGATCTTGAGATAAATATCCCCGGTCTCAGCGCCAGAAACCGCCGCCGCCGCGTTGTAATACAGGCTAAATTCCAGCCGCGCGCGCGCGGTGCCGGGGAGGCTCAATTTCGTGCCCGTCTGCGTTGGGCCGGCGCTGGCGAGCGTCCATTCGGCCGCCCGCGATCCAAACGTTTCCGTCTGGCTGATCAGTTGTGCTGTCCAGTTCGCTGGCGCAACAAGCGTGTAATCAAACGAGATGCCACTTATCAGGCGACTCGATCCATAGGGGACGGCGAACGTCAGTGCGCCCACGATTGGCGTGTTGCCCTGCGTGCTGTTCTTTTGCGGCGTGATGAAGAGGCGATTGTTGGTGTCGAACTGAAAGCGGGACGGAAACATGCCCGCTACCTCGGTATCAAGCACGGGTCGCCATCCGCTTACGCTCGTATCGCTCCACAGCGCCGTGTAGGGCGTGTCCCCCAGGCTGCGGCTATAGCCCAGCGCGGTTATTTGCACGCCGCCATCCACAATTGCCACGTCTTCTAAGCGGCCCTCGTAGACCGCACCCGAGGAACTATCGCTGACGCGCACATGCGGCAGGCCGGGTCGGTCGTAGAGCAAAAACGCCTCGGCCAGACCCATCGGCACAAAGCCACTGCACTCGGCATAGCCGCGATCATTCGTCGCGACCGACAGACCCTGCACGCGCGTGCTGTAGTCGGCGATGAGACTGCCGCCGTATGCTGTATAGATGGCGAATTGAATCATTGTGGGCTCAGATAGCTACGGTAGCGCGTGGCCTGGAGAGTTACGTTGACGATAGCATTGCTCACATTGGTGAAGCGCCAGTAGTTGCTGTTGGTCGCTGTCCAAAGGCAATAGAGCGTGTCACCCGTGGTGAGTAGCGGCAGTGCGCCGCGATAGGCGGCATAGAAGATCGGGCCGCCGCTCGACACCAGCCGGAGTGACGGGTACTGATCGGTCACAGGGTTGAAGAGTGCCTGAATCGTACACGTCGCCGCCGGAAATCCGGTTGTGGGCATTGCGTCATGCGCGATCACGGCGACGGTCTCATTGCGCAGATTGACGACGATCAGATAGTCAATATCCAGTGTGCCACTGGCCGCACTCGCCTGCACTTGCAAACTGATCGAGGCCGCACTGATCGCATTCGTCGTACCGAGCAACACCAGGCGCGGGTTGACCGTTGAGGTGTCGATCAGCACAGGCGGTGTCGTCACCGTATTGCCAAAGCCCACCAGCACGGCCGCAACCTGAAACGCTGTTGTTGCGCTGTTATTGCGCACTGCTGCATAGACGGCGATCTGGCCGTTGAGTGTCGCGACAAGCGACGCCGATCCCGATGTGATCACCGCTGCCGTGCCAGTCGGAGTGTAACGCAGCACCGACCCGCCGCGCGCAAGGTTGGCGGCGTCGGCGACCGTCGTGTACGGCGCAACCGCGCCGATGGCCTCAGCCTCAACAATAGAGATATCGTTAAAGGCGCTACCGACCATCAAAAGACCTGGCTGAATCGTCGGCGTCGTCGCGGGGGTAAAGCCGCCGATCACCACGTCGATGGGGCTGTTGATCGGGTGCGTCGTGAACGTGCGCGTGAACACGGTCGCGCTCGCCGCGCTGCCGCTCGTTGCGCTCGCATCACTCACACCCGTCCACGCGCCGCGCCTGAGGCACTTGACCTTGACTCCGTAAATCTCAAACAGCATGCCGGCGTCGTTGACATTGCTGGGCAGATCGACGCCGTTCAATTCATCCTCACCGGCGCGGCCCAGCACAATCGCCTGCATTGGTGTGGCGTTACTATGGATGGTCGATCCCTGAGCAGCGTATTTGAGCAACACTGGGCTGATATTTTCATTCCTGAGCCACCAGCGCTCGGCCTTATCCAGCAGGCGCGCGAGCGTGTCCAGGCGTGACCAACACAGCGCCGCCGTCGTGTCGCGGATATTGCAACTCAGATCCTCCTGCACATCCGCATACGGCCCGCGCCCACCGAGCTGGCTTTGGCGCACGCCGGCGATATTCGGCCCCCACTGGCCGCGCACGGGCGGGTAGTTCGTGACGGTATTCGTACCGGCGGCAAAGACCACGCTGTCCGTGCCGTCCGTCATCTCAAGATACGGATAGGTTTGAACGGCCATCTATCCTCCCAGGCGAATGCGCGAAAGCGTGCGTGCGCCGCTTGACGCCAGCACGCCATTGATCTCCACGCGAATGAGTTTGCGCAGTAGTTCCGACCCAGCATCGTCAAACGAGATCACCACCCGCTGCACGCCGCTGCTGCCAAGCGCGCCGGGTGTGGCTGTGCGAAAGCCACTCGTCGTCGTGCGCGTCAGCGACTGCCCGGTTGGCGGCGGCGCGCTCTCGCCACCACCACCCCCGCCCCCATCCCCGCCAGCCCAGCTGGGGATGTGGATGCTCTTGATTTTCGCGGCCAGCTCCTCAAGCCACTGCACCACGCCCTGCACGTTATCCATCAGGTCGCTAAAGAAGCCGACGACCGGCTTGATCAGGGTACCGAGCGCGCTGATGGCCGGCCCGGCAATCGTGGAGATCACATCGCCGATCTTGCGTAAGATCGGCAGCACGTTCTTATCGATATAGTCCCACAGCTTCACGAACGCGGGAACAAGTGTCGTGGTGATAAACCCAGCAATCAGCTTGAAGGCCACCACCAGCACCGCGTTAATCACCTCGCCGATGGCGTTGAGGATCGGCAGCACCTTCGTGCTGATGAATGACCAGACGGCAGACAAGGCCGGCAGCAGCACATTATTCCACAGATCGGCCAGGAAGCGGATCGCCGGCGGCAAATTGTCTTTCAGCCAGACGATGAGCCTGGCCAGGATCGGGATGACAAAGGCATCAAGAAACGCCCAGACCTTTTGCAGCGCCGGCCAGAGGACGTTGACCCACAGCGCCGCAAGAATCTTGATGTCTTCCTTGAGAATGGCGAATGCGACCCCCACCAGGGTATCGATGATCGGGATCACATTCTCATCGATAAAGGCCCAGACCATCTGCAAGGCCGGCTGAAGTGTCTGTGTCCAGTAGTCACTGAGTTGCTGAATTGCTGGCGGCAGCGTCTGTGAGAGCCAGGCATTCAGATCGGAAACGATAGGGATGAGCCGGCCTGCGAGAAAGCCGCTAATCGTGCTGATGGCCGGCATGAGGGTGCTACTAAAGAAGTCGCTCGCGGTCGCGACTGCGCCGGGAAGATTATTACCCAGCCAGGTGGCTACCGTCTCGATGGCCGGCGCGAGATAGTCGTTCAGCAGCTTCCCGGCCTGGTCAAGGATTGGGAGAAAGGCCGTCGCGACCGTTTCCGCTGCCTCACCCATCCGCGCCTTGAACTGCACCGTGCCGCCGGCAGCGCCCGCCGCCGCTGCCGCGCTGCCCTTGTAGGTTGAGTTCAGCTGCTCGATCAGAAACGCCTGCGCGCCGGCAGTGTCGCCGGTCTTCTTGAACGCGTCTAAGGTTGCCTTCTGGGAATCGTTCAGCACGATCCCTTCTTTGGCGAGTTTCGCCGCCGCGTCGAACGGTTTTTGCAGCGCCCGACCCAAGAACTCAGCCGCAGCGGCCGGGTCTTTGCCCAGGCTCTGCGCCATATCGACGGCCAGCGTCGTCACGCCGGGGATGATGCCTTTGAGCTCTTTGTATTTGAGCAGGACATTCTCGGCACCCTGGATCTGATCATCGCCGAATAAAGATTGCCCCGCCGCGTCACTAAGACTGGCCGCCAGATCGGCCACCTGCTGCGCGCTCATCCCCGCCGCGCCGCCGGTGTTCTTGATGATCGTCTCCGTCTGCGCCATGAGCTGCTGCGTGCCGCGCGCGTCTTCCATCGCGCTCGATGCCAGATCGCCCAACTGGCTGCCAATTGCGCCGACGACGTTGGCGAGCAGGAAGCCAGAGGCAGCCTGGAGCATGCCCGAAAAAAAGCCGCTGCCTTTCGGACTGGCCTTGTCGGCGCTCTCGCCCACGTCCTTGATGTCGCTGGCGACTTGCTTGGACGCCGCGCCAATCTCGTCCTGGCCTTTGAAGATAATTGCGAGGGTCGCCATTAGTCGTCGTCCTCAAAATCGAGGCTGTTCAGGCGCGTATAGTAGGACTCGTAGGAGTCAAACAGCTGCTGGCGCAGCACCCAGAGCGCCGGCTCTTCGTCCGCTTCAGAGGGGCGGCAGCGCCAGCGCTTTGCGAGGAGGATGGTCACGCTCCAGTCCGGCGCCGCCCGCGCGTCGTTCGACCCGAAGGCGGCAGCGAGCTGGAGCTTTTCCCGTTTGGGATTGCGGCCTGCTCGCGTCTGTCCATCTGCTCGATCACCAGCAGCATCTCATCCAGGGTCAATTCGTTGACCTCAGCTTCCGACCATCCATCCAGCGCACCAGCTAAGGCCAGCGCCATATCATCCATATCCGCATCCCTACCGGCGTTCTTGACCCGCTGGAAGGCGCGCAGGTGCTTGAGCTTCATTTTGCCTATCGGGCGCACCGTCAGTTTTTTGGAGGCCAAGATCGACTCGTCGGGCACGTCGATCAGCAGTACTTCATCGGCCATATGGTATACTCACTTTCAAAAAGGAGGAAGCAATGCATATCAAGGTACAGCTATCAGACCTAACCGAGATTCCGGCATTCGAGACAATCAGAGAACGGGCAGCTCGACAAGCGTATGAGCACAATGCCCGTAATCTTGAAGCGCGCTATAGTCTGACTATCCTTGCGATCATTGAACGCCATGTGTCCGATCCTGTGCTTGTTGCTGCACTCCACCACGACATCATGTATTCACTGACCCATACCGAAGTGAATCACCCGCCGATTGTTACGAACGATTAAGGCAGCGGCGTAATGTCCAGCACGTTCGTGATCTTGCCTGCGTTCGCCGCGGTGGTGTTGTAGCGCGACCTGAATTTGAATACCCGAATATCATTCCCGTTGTCGTCGCCGAGTGGCCCTGGATTGAGCAACTTCACAGGCAGATCGATCAGGCACTTGCGCGTGCTGTAGGTCGTACCGGGCGTGGTGACGGCGCCGCCGGTCAAATCGATCCGCATGAGCTTCGGCGTCTGCGCACGAAAGTCCACGAGCGCGCCAGTGTTGCCATCGGCCGGCGTATCGTTCAGATAGGTGATCTGTCCGCTGATCTTCTGTCCGGTGTAGGATGGATAGGCAAAGTACAGGTTGCCGTCCATTGTAAAGACCGGCTGCCAATGGAACTCAATATCGACCTGCCAGGCGATGAGGGTCGTCGATACCTGTGTCGCGCCATACGTGCCGCCGATCGCGTCCATGTAGAGCTTGCCTGATTGCGTCGGGAACTCGCCAATCGCGGGGATCGTCGCCGCGGCAAACCCGCCGCCCAGTCGTGCGACTTGCCGTCCCAAGAGCGTGCCGCCCATTTTACAGGTTTGGCCCATCGCGCCTTTGAGGGTGATCTTTGTGCAGACGGTGTACTCCATCTGTTCAACCTCAAAGTCATCGCCCGCCTGGATCGTGTAGGGCGTGGTGGTGGGCTTCGCGGTGGTGGGGAAGTTCGTCACATAGATTTTGTCACTGCCGGCCCCGTCCGCCGATCCGGTGGTTGGCCCGCCCGCGCCCATGACCAATAGGTATTGGAGCTGATCGCTGGTCAGCGGCGTATCGGCCAGCGTGATCATGCCGAGCAGTTGCACGACGGCGGTTCTGTCCGCGCCGTCGATAATGCCCATCAGCTCCTCGATCTCTTCGATCTTGCGCTGGTCGTCCAGCATCGTGCCCGCGCCGCGCCAGCGCGTGGTGGCGGCCACGGCCGTGCCAGCGACACTTTCCTTGCCAAACTGGATTCGCTGGAGTCGTTTAATGCCGGCAGCCATAGCGTATTACTCCTGGTACAGGCCGCTTTCAATGAGCGCCTTGATCAGACTCGCGCGGCCCTTGTTGCCTGTGATCTGCGGCCCCACCGTGCTGGCGAGATCGTCCATTTCATCGACCATCAGATCGCGCGCGGGCACATCGGGCAGCGCCGCGCCATTGCCGACGTAGACAAGCGCCGGCTTAAGTGCGGGCGTTTCGTCAGTCTTTGGTTGCGTTTCCGCTTTCGATTTGTCGCTCATCCTTCGCTCACCCTCTCTGGCATCTGTACCCACTCACAGCGCCGACAGACCCGATACCCGATGTGATAACCGTTTGGCCCCATGCCGTATTCCCACTCACCGTAGGCGTGTCCGGCGTGGCGAATCCAGCAGAGAATGGCGCGAATGAAGTGCATCAGTTCATCGCCACTACTGGCTTTTCGATCACTGGCAGCAGCACCTTGACCCCCCAAAAGTCTTGACCGGCCCATTCTAAGGGGCCGATCTGATAAGTAAAGAACTCAGGACTGTCGCCGCGTCCAAGCTGAATCACCGCGCCCGACAACGTGATGTTCGCCACCAGCGCGCGAAAGACCGCCTCACTCCAGGGGATCGTGCGACTGTGCAGCTCCGGCAGCGGTGTCGCGCGTGCGCCCAGAAAGACCCAGATCGCCACCGTGTAATCGTGCTCGGCTAACCCCGATCCCCCGCCGGCTGCTTCCGTCCCCCAGGAGTGCGACAGGCCCGGCGCGAGTGAGAGCACGATGCTGGGGAACTCGCCTAAGCTGGTCGCTTCCTTCGGATCGGCGTAGACCTTTTTCGGCGTCTGCGGCGATGTGATGGTCATGAGCTGCGTGCGCAGCGCGGTTAGTGTGTTGGCGACGGTCACATCACCACCTGTCGCACATAGCTGCGGAACAGTCCCTTGATATGCGGTGGCCAGTTGCCCGGAATGATCAGCACGCCAAGATCAGGGATCGCCGTCTGGTCACTGGGGGCTGACCGCTTCTGATAGGCCCACCAGCAGAGCGCGTCCATCGCCAGCTCGAAATCATCAGGCACGGCCGCAAGGTTCGCCCATCCGCCCGTGTAACTGAGTCGCATCTGCGCCCGCGCGCCCCGGTAGCCCAGATAGCTCACGTTCAGATTGCGCAGCACGCAGCCAAAGCTATGTTCTTCGATGTCCAGGTTGCTCGGTGTAAGCGCGGCCCAGTTGCTCTGCCTACCGAGTCGCCAGTCGGCAGCGGTCGGCGCGCTCATCGTTGGCACTGCTGGGTAGCAGGTCAAAATACCATCGGCGTCAATGAGAGATGGCAGCACAGCCAGGCTGTACGTCGCAAGGCTAAATGCCTGATTACAGTATGTGTCGATCGCACGGCTCATGCCCGTAACAATGCGTGCCATTTCGGTCGCTTCGTTGACGGGATCGGTAGCTGTCCCCGCCGACGATCCCCAGTTAAAGACATTCGTCGGCGTGGTGTAGTCGAAGGATGTCACGAGCCTACGTCACCCGCCGAAAGCCGGCTGTCTCCGCCGCTTCCACCAGGCGTAGCGGAAACGACGCGGTGCCATCTAGCGCCACATCGAACCACTCGTCACCAATCGCCATGCGATGCACATAGTGGTAGGTCTCGTGCTGCATCGTGACTATTGGCTCGGTCTGCTTGGCCTTTCCCTCGTCTTTTGGCTTATCGCTCATGCTCGTCTACCCCTCGTAGCCGGCCGCGCGTGCGGCGTCGGCGTCCCACGGCGCGACCTCGACGACTCCGCCGGTGACTTGATACCTGGCATGCCCGATCTCCAGCACGCCATTGAACGCGACCGGGCTACGCAGCGTTATTAGCGCAATCGACACCTTGGCCGGCGCTGCGCCTTCGCGCTCATCGTGCGGCATGGTTGCTTTGGCTTTCGCTTCGGCGTTCTCATCGATCAGCTCCCATCCGTTGCCCAGTCCACTGCGCCGCTTGACCCCTACAAGCGTGATCGGCTGGCCGGTGTTCCAGATGTCGGCCGACAGATCGAAGGTGTCATCCTCGTTGTTCTTGACGATCGCCGCCTCGGCGCTGTGGCCGTCCTCCCATACCCGAATGCGCGGCGCGGCGTTGGGAATGTCCTCGGCCATGATGGTCTTGACGCCAGGAACGTCCTTTGGCGCTTTCGGCTCAGGCGCTTCGGTCTTTTTCCCCGGCTCGATCCCTAGCTTTTCCTCCAGCGAGCGCGCGGGGACGGGTGCCTCAGCAGCAGGCGGATGGGGCGCATCCTGTGGCGCGGGCGGTACGGCGTTCTGGGTCTCGACCGTGTGCGCGGGCGGGTTTGGGGACAGTGGTTTTGATCGTTCGCTCATCAGTAGAATCCTTCCTCTGTGATCGCGTTACACGGTTGCGATTAGCCCGGCGCGATATTAGAAATTGTGCCCAGCGCGAACGGCGCGTACACCTTCAGCACTTCTTCGCTGTACACCCCGGTGACGTTGGCGCGGGTCACAATCGGCCAGGGGATCTGGTAGTAATCCCTGCGGCACTGCACTTGCGCGACCTGGGGCACATTCGCACTCTGGTAGAACGCCGGCAGATTGTTGCACCAGAACAAGATCGTGCCGGCAGGTATCGTCGGATGTAGCTTGATTGGGATGACGTTGCCGCCGTCCAAGCTGTAGGGGTTCATATAGAACCCGACCACCGCGCCGGCGGTAAACGACACATTATTCGATCCCGCGTCGATATTGAAGCGCACCATCGGGTTGCTGCCGCTGACGAAACACTTGTTGAAAATGTCGGTCAGCTGCTGCCCGCTGACATAGATCACCTCTGGGCTGACGCGGTAGTTGTCCCAGAAGGACTTTAGCGCGGTGTCGATTTCGGTGACGGTGCCACGTCCGCTGGCGGTCAGCACCGTGCCGGTGCCGGCGGTGCCGGTAGCAAGCGCCACATAGTACGCCGTCGAACTATTCCACGCCGCGTAGAGCAGGCCGTCAAACCCGGTGGCGTTCAAACTGTAGTCGGTCGATGGACTGCTGGCGCTGGCGTAGGTCGCGCCGGTGCCAAGCAGACTGGTCAGTTTCACGCTATTGATCGTCGTGATGGCTTCCAGCTTCTCACTGCCCGAAACGCCGACATACCACGCATACGCCACCGCGCCCTTGATTGCGGTCGTACTGAGTGATAGCGTGGATGTCGCGCCACTCGTGGCCTGGCTGGCGCTGGCGCTGCTGATAGACGAGCCGCCATTCACCGTGTAGGTCAGGCCGTCCATGCCGGTAACGGTCAGCAGCCGCTTCACGCCGCCGGCCACCGTCGCTAGCTGATAGCCCATGTAGGTCAGCGCGAACACATAGCACACATAGGTGGCCGCCGCGATCGTGCCGCCGGTGGTGGCCGTCGCGGTGGTGGGGGTGGCGGGCGTGCCGAGCGCAACGCTCAGATTACCACCCAGGATCGCGTGCTCCTCCATGATCATCGTCTGGTTGAGCAGCCGCGCGCCGGCTGTGCTCATGACATCCTCAAAGCCCATGCCGGCCGACTGCGCCTCGAACGTCACGTCCGACTCCAGGCCGATGGTTTTGTAACTGGCGGACTTCTGCGAGGTCGTGATCGACATGCGCCCGGCCCGCTGACCCTCCGGCACCCACGGCAGCACACCAGCCACGCTGTTACCCGCGATCGCGTCTACTTGCACCCAGTTGGCGGCCGTGCCCGCGCCTGAACCTCTGGTCACACGCGGGATGGAGTTACGGATCGGGGTCAGCACCGGGTAGAGGTTCTTGGCCGGCGCTTCCAGGTCATAGGCAACCAGGTTCTGCGCCACCGTGATCGTGCCGGTCGCTTTCGCCAGATCGTCGGCGTTCCCACTCGCGCCGATCCCGGTGCCTGACACGATCTTGTTGATTCCCAGGATGGTCTCAGCGGTCACGTCACGGCCGCTCTGGTCGATGATGGTCATACCATGTGCTCCTTTCGAGCGGTCGTTACTCGCTGTACTGCGCCTTGATCAGCGCGAACTGATCGTCGTAGAGTTTCGCCATATGGGTGTTGGTGGCCGTGCGTGCCTTGCGCTGTAGATCGTTCAGCTGCTCGCGCACCAGCACGCTCATGGCCGGCTTGGTGTCGGCGGCCTCTTTCTGGCCGGCAATCTGCTTGGGAGTCGTCTGACGAATGACGGGGCCGCCGGGCATGGGCTGCGCCTCGATCTTCTGGAGGCGGTCGTTCAGATTCAGCACCGCGCCGGCCAGCGGGTTGACCGCTTTGGTGAACTCTGCGCCGATGGCCTGGGCCATGCTCATCTCGTCGCCATCGGCCATCGCGGTAATCGCCTTTTGCGCTTTGACCGATCCGGCACCGGCCATCATTTGCAAAAGCGTTTTCACGGTCTGCTCTAAGGCCGCCATGCGTGCGCCAGAAACTGGCCGGCCGGCCTTCTTGAGATTGCCGGGCCTGGCCGACTGCATGACCGGCGGCACGTCGCCTTCGGCCTGGGCTTCAGCCGGCGACTCGCTGGCTTCTTCCTGGGGCGTGCCCTCCGCCTCGCCAGCGGCCTGCTGCACGAGCGCGATCGCTTGCGTGTAGAGCGCCGCGCCTTCCATGTCGCCGGCTAATTCCAGCTCGTTGCGCGCCGCCTGGATACTAGCGACAATCTTGGCGGGATCGGCCGCAGCTTTGGCGAGCGGCGGCTGCTGTGTGCCGGCCAGCTTCTTGATAGCCGCGATCGTGTCGGCGTCCAATGCCGGCGGCGCGGTGGGGGTGTCGAGAGGTTCATCTGCCATCGGTGCCTCCATTTTGAACAGGAGTATGCGCGCGTCCGGGTTCGCCGGCCGGTCAACGAGTGAGATTTCGGTTAAGACCAATTCCAGAATGCGCCGAATGTAGCGGCCATCGGGCAGCTTTTCGAGTACCGCCTTGACGATGCGTCCGCCGATCGAGAAGCCCTTGTAGACGCCGGCCTTGACCTTTTGCCATGCGCCGTCGTCCACAACCTTGACCGACAGCCAGAGCTGGTTGTCTCTCAGCTCGGCCTTGATCGCGGTGCCAACGGCGCTATTCGCGTGCATCTCGCGCACATTGGCGTATTCGAGATAGTCGGCCAGCGCGCCTTTGATGGCAGCCGGATCGATCACGTCGCCGATGTAGGGCGTGCCGTCCATAACGCCGGGCTGCCCATCCATCGTGTCGGTGGAGGCGATGCCGCTGGCGATGCGCTGTTCAGCTTTCTGAATGTCGAGATAGAGCTGCATAGACAACAAAAACGGCGCTCCATCCCCCAAGGGACGAAGCGCCGTGCTATTCGATCGAATAGAGTGGCGATATGTGCGAGACGACTAGATGTGATCTACCTCAGCGCGTAACTGATAGAGTGTGTCGATAACCGCAAGCACCGCTGGTGGCGCTTCAGGATCGCGCCGTGCCTCGTCGCGCAGCTTTGCAAGCTGATCTGCCGATGTGTGATCGGCAAATGCATGGAGTAATGGCGTGAGTATTTCCTGCCAGAACTGTTGTGATTCGTCGGTCATTGGTTCATCCGCGCGTAGCGCCGGATCTTACGCCGCATGATCGTCGGCGGATGCGGCACTATCGCGCGCCAGAAACTGCGCGGGGGCGACCGCCACCAGCGGATGATTCCCTGGACAGTTTCGCGCGCGATCTGAACAATGGCATCCCACGCCGCGCGTACTGCGTCAAATACTTCCTGGAATCGTTGTAGCTGCTCGTCTGTCATGCGTCTAGTATAGCCGATTTGTCAATCTCTCGCCTACTACGACCACGCGGCGTCCAGCCGTAGCCTTCAAGCGCAGCGGCCTCGATCGCGGCCACGAGCGCGAGCGCGGCCTGCCGCAGAAGTAAAAGCGTGTTGAGTGAGAGGCGCATAGCTACTGTGTCCTGATGGGCAGAATGAGCGTCTGATAGAGCGCGCGCCCCAAACTGGTGGTGATGCCGTAGCGGATACTGGCGTCCGCGCCCAGCGTGCCGCCGGAAAGACGCGCCGTCGATCTCGTACCACTTGACGAGGTGTCCAGCACCGTCACGTCCGATGATGCGGCGGTTTGGCCACTTATCGTCTCGCCACTCGCGAGGAAGTTGACCCAATCGATACTAAAATCATCGGTGTCGCTTGGGTCTTTTCCCTCGCTATCGCTGACCCTGATCATGGCGTGCTCTCCGCATAGGTGCGTTGCCGCGTCGGGACTCCCCAGAGCCGCTGCCGAGCAGGCGCGAGCGTGCGCGCGCGCGACCTGGCCGCTTGTACATGCCCCGGCCCGATACTACTGCCAGTGTAGGCGGCGTCGGCTCCGCTCGCCAGATCGGCCACCGTGATCTGAATGAGGCCGCTCGTCAGATCGGCGCCGCTTCCTGCCTCTGCGCCACTCGCTTGCGCCTGGCTCGTCAGCGCATCCGCGCCACTCCCGCTGTCGCTGAGACTGGCTGCCAACACGCCAGCTGGGCTATCAGCCCCTGTGGCGCTCTCTGTGAGTGTTGCTGCGTAGCCGCCACTGCTCGCATCCGCGCCACCGCCGCTGTCGCCAACCGATGCCGTGTCCTGCCCGTCGGCGCTGGCCGCGTCGGCTCCGCTGCCGGTCTCGCTGATACTCGCCTGGGCCTGACTGCTTTCTGCGTCCGCGCCCGATCCACTGTCGGCGATGCTGAACTGATAGGCGACGGCGGGTGTGTCGCTGCCCGCGCCACTATCGCCAATGAGCGCCTGAATCTGTCCAGTACTCGCATCCGCGCCCGCGCCCGTATCGGCCTGACTGCTCGCAAGCGCGCCACCTGGCGTATCGACGCCACTCCCACTCTCGGCAATCGTCGCAAGCCTGACCGCACTACTGATGGCATCCGCGCCCGATCCGGTGTCTGCGATGGCCGCTTGGGTCTGTGCGACTGCCGCGTCACTCCCGCTGCCACTCTCCGCGATCGTCGTCTGGGTCTGCGGACTTGCGCTATCAGCCCCCGCGCCCGTATCGGTAACGGTCTGCGTGGGATTGAAGCTGCCCGCCGGTGTCAGCGCCAGGCTAATGCCGACGTTCTGACTTGCCACCGAAAGGCTAAAGACCTTCGTGCCCGTCGCGCCCGGCGATGCGATGATCAGATCGGCAATCCCAAGATCGCCGTCCTGTGTGATGCGGCCATTCATCCCGCTGGGGTAGCCCGTCGCAAACGACCCGTCAAAATTCGCCGCGCCGCACGCCAGCATGGCGTTCGCCGTCGCCGTGGTGATTGACGGGCAGGTGTCACTGCTGCTGCTGCCGTTCGCCTGCGTCGTCGGCGTCGCGTCCATCGGACTGCCGGATGTCACGCATCCTGAGTAGGCTTCGAGCCCGTAGTTGCGCCATGCACTGCCAGTCCAGCTCGCCGTGTACGTGCCACTCTCCGATGCCGCGCGTTTCCATGCGACGTAGAGCTTAAACGAACTATTGGACGCGGCGATGGATCCGACCTCGCTAAACCCACTCGGCCATGTGATCGCCGCCGTGTTCTCCTTGTAGACCCAATAGATCAGGATGTCGTCATTCGCGAGGCCAGCCGGGGCGCTGGCGACGGTGGATGTTCCAGCCGCGCCGCCGCCCTGATCTTTGCTGCGAAAGGCAACGGCCATGTCAGTTCCTAGCTAATCGTCACTGTCATGGTGAGTTGCAAGGTGCTGGCGCTGGTTTTGGTTCCAAGGTCAGTGACTTTCCTATTGAGCATCGTGCCGGCCGTCGAGGCGTTGAACGTGCCCTGCTCCTGAATAGAGAAATTCCCCTCGCTCGTCAAGAATGTGGATCGAAAGGTGAGCGTCTGCCCTGAGCGGCTCGGGAAGGTCGCGTCCATCGCGTGGCGCACCTTGTTCGTGGCCGCCTGCAAATCGGTCTGCCCAGCCGCCGCCGCCGTCGTGCTATCACCGATGCCCAGATAGGCGTTGGCGTTACTGTAGACCGTCCCGCCCGCGCCGATCAGCAGATCGAGCATGAGTGCGATCCCGCTGTTGACCAGGAGATTCCCATCCGCCTCACGCACGTCCGCAGCTTCCCCTGCCAGGCCAGCATCGATCTGTTCTGCTGTCCAATCGCCTGTGTAGTAGGCCGCCTTCCAATGCACGGCCCAATGCAGCGGCTCATTCAGGCTCGCACCAAACGCGCCGCTCGGCTGGTCATTACTCGCCGCCTGCTCGGTGATCATCCTCATGCTCCTTGTGTGTGCGCGTCGATCGCATCCGCAATGTCCTGTAACGCCCTATCGTAGATCGCCTCGGTTTCGAGATTGTGCTTATCAACGATCTGCTGATCGGTTTGCCAGCGGTTGTGGTGGATTTTCGCCTGGGTCAGATGGCCCTGCACGTCCGGCCCGTAGGGAGTAGGATTATCGATACTGCCCTCAAAGCCGCTGGGGATCGCCGCCCACTGCGGCTGCGCATCCTTCCATTCCTCGCCCAGATCGTTTGTCCTGATGTATTTCTGGCCGGGCAGCTCAGGCGGATAGTGCGCCAGATCAGGGATGAGCCCCATCAGCGCCTGGTCGGTCGCGCGGTGGATGATCGGCTCGGCAAGCGCGGGGTAGCGCGCCAGGGCGTCAAGCAGCGGTTCGATATTCGGAATAGTTATTGAGAACGACATTTTCTCACCCCCGCGCGAAAGCGCCCATCCGCGATCTGCACCCAGATCACGCGGTAGAGCACGCCCTGGAACATGAGCTTGAGATTCTTCCGCTGGCACGCGCGCACCGCCGCGTAATCCTGCGTGCCATATTTCCCCGTGATCACCTGCTCGCCCTGGGCGGGCTGGCGCTCCTGAGCTTTCTTGACCACCGCGCGATCGAGCGCTTGTAGCAGCGCATCGTCGGGTACGTTCATACATCCTCCGGTGGCACTGGCTCGGCCGCGCTCGCCACATCCGGTGGTGATGGAGCACCGAACGCTGGCGGCGCAGCCATCACGCCCGGCGCCGGGCCGTCGAGATCGGGGTAGCGCAGTCGCCGCAGTTCGTCACTACTGACTGCGCCGGCGTCGAAGTACACCTTGTCGGTCTCGGCGTCGACTTTCCGATCCTCACTCTCGCCAAAGTCCCAGCGCCATTCGAGCTGGGGCTGATTCAGATATTGCGGTGACTGGATCGCCGGGTCGAACACCGTGCGCTTCAGCCAGGTGGTGAGCGGCCCCAGTCCCCTGCGGTAGGTGATATTCTCCTGACCGCTTGACGTGGCCTTGTTCACATCGTCGGTAAAGCCGATCTCCGAGGGTGGCACGCCAAAGGCGGCGCACGTAATTTTCAGCATCCACTCATCGAGGGACGACTCGTAGCGCCCGCCCTCACTGAGTTGATTCATCGGCGTCAGCGTGCCTTTCCAGGGCAGAAACACAATCCGCTGCCTGGCCAGCTCGTCACCCTGGAGCTTGGCATTCCACCACTGCTCGAAGGCGGCCACCTGCTCAGGCTGCATCAGGCCATCGGGCGGGGAGAGGATGGCCGCCGGGATGTTACTGTCGGTGAAATGGCCCAGATCGAAGGTCTGCTTGCGGAGTGCGGTGTTGACGCGGATGATGATCCACTCGGTGGGCGGGAAGCCGTAGGGGGTGAACGAACGTGTCCAGCGCGGGCGGTAGATTAGTTCTTCAGGGGAGAACGACGCAAAGTCATCATCGTCCGCGTCCGGGGCGCTGCGCTCGTAGTTTGACCAGGGCGTGCCGTACAGGATCTGCTGGTACGCCGCCGTTTGGCCGCGCGCGTCGAGCAGCGGCTTGATGCTCGAGCCGTCGATGACTTCTAACCCCCAGAGCCCGCCGCCGCGATCCATCTTGGGAAAGAGGGTCAAGGCGTCGATCGAGAACAGCTCATAGAGCAGCATGCCCAGCCAGGCGCTAAAGTCCTGCACGCGATCGGGCTTGTCCCACCAGGTCATAAGACTGTCGCACGTCCCTTGCTCGGCGGCCTGCTGCTTCTTGTTGCGTGCCACGATCTGGAAGGGCAGTCCTTGCAGTTCCTCAATGCGCGTGGCGATGCAGAGCGCCGCCACGTCGAACATGGCCGCGAGACTCCGCAGCTGCTCGAAGGGGGTGAGGCCGCCGTATTCGCGCCGGGGACTCAGCTGCGTATTCCAGGAGACCGGGTACTGAAACTGGCGCGGCTGCAATTGGTCAATGGTGGGCACGGTGGGGGTTAGGGGGATGCCCGGCCCAAAGGCGCGGGATTGCAGCTTCGTGCCGAGGAAGCGGTCGGCGAGGCGCGCGACCGTGTAGCTGAGATCGATGGCTTGGACGCCAGGCGGCGGATTAGGCATGCACGTCCTCTTTCGCGCCGGCAGCGGCGTAGCGCCGTAGCCATTCATCGGCGTTGAGCGAGCCTACCAGTAGCTCGGTTACTGTCCAAACCAGCGCATCCAGCCGGTTCGGACTGGCCATGCCCGTCAGCCAGGAGCACAGCTCATCTTCGAGCTTCTGAAAAGTGCCGACGTGATGCACCTTATGCTGCTCGTAGAGCGTCGAGACCGGCTCGGCGCGCGTCACCTTGCCCCGGCTGGCGTGAATCCGCTTGACAGGCGGCGCGTTGG